>BFBZ01000019.1_pt2 | contig 67919 bp, 74 predicted proteins | sample 1888401 | NCBI WGS metagenome assembly BFBZ01 (sample SAMD00112614, study PRJDB3348) | symbiont metagenome | host: Chara braunii
TTGACCTCGATGGCGTCGCCGACTTCCTTGCCGATGAGCGCGCGCGCTATCGGCGAGGAGATCGAGATGCGGCCGGACTTCACGTCCGCTTCCTGGTCGCCGACGATCTGGTAGGTCTTCTTTTCCTCGGTGTCCTCGTCGACCAGGACGACCGTGGCGCCGAACTTCACCTTGTCGCCGCTGAGCTTGGAGACGTCGATGACGTCGGCSCGCGCAATCAGGTCYTCGAGCTCGTTGACGCGGCCCTCATTGTGGCTCTGCGCCTCTTTGGCGGCATGATATTCGGCATTTTCGGACAGGTCGCCATGCGAGCGCGCTTCGGAGATCGCCTCGATGATGCGTGGGCGCTCCTCCTGCTGACGCCAGCGCAATTCTTCCTTCAATGACGCGAACCCCCCGCCAGTCATCGGGACCTTGTTCATATGCCTGACCTTTCCTGCCGCCACCCCCGCTCGTCGGGAACGGCCTTGTCGATGGTACAAAAAGAAAACGGGTCCGGCAGCCTGGGCTAACGGAACCGTTTCACCACAATTTCGGTCAATATAGCGATCTTCGCGCGATTTTCACGCTCAAAAATGAAGTCCGGCAAAATGACCACTGCTTTCGCGCGGATCGCCTGGAGGTAAACCCGGCACCGAAAGCAAAACCGGCCGCGTGTTCGCAGCCGGTTTGAAGAAGAGCGGGAGTTGCGATCAGCTTCTCAGGAAATGGTCGATCTGCTCGGACAGCATGCCGTATTCGCGCGAGCCCTTGCCGGTCCGGATCTCGATCTGCTTGAGCTGCTCCTGGGCACCCGCGAGATCGCCGATCTGCAGATGCGCCTCGCCGAGATATTCACGCACCAGCGTGTAGTTCGGGTCGATGCGCAGCGCTTCCTCGTAATAGCCGAGGCCGACGGTGACGCGGCCGGAATGGCGGTGTGAATAGCCGAGATAGTTGAGGATGCGCGGATCCTGCTTGTTGGCGGCCAGCGTCAGCACCGAGATCGCCTCGTCATAGCGCCCGGCCATCGCCAGATCGTGACCAGCCTCGTAGATGCTGTCGTCATCCAGCATGCCGTATTGCGGCGCGACGCATTTCTGCTTCTTGTTGTCCCAGACCTCGCCCTTCTTGCACTGGGTGGTCGTTTGACCGCTGCCACCACCTTCACCGGCCGTGAAGGCGGGCGCCGCAAACAGCGGCAAGGCGGCAACAGCCATGATCTGAACAAGCAATCGTCTGCGCATCGAAGCCTCCGTGAGCGTGACAATGCCAGACTAACGCGGGCTCGGCCCGGTTTCATCCTGAAAACCCGGTGTCGGCCRAACTATTTTGGACGACCGGGAAGACAGCTTTGCCTTCCAGCGTGACGCGCGCTGCAAATCCGCTATCATCCAGGCCAAGCGCATCACGTGGAGAAGGACCGTGCAGCAGCGCCTCGAGAAGGAGTGGGAGCTTTCGATCGATCCGGACACGGTGCGTGTGTTGATCCTCAAGGCCAAGGCGTTGAGCGCCGCCGTCAACGAGGACTATGACGACGGCGCCGAGCACGAAGTCGAGTTCGACGGCGACAGGCGCGACAGTCACCACCACGATGGCCTTGTCGAGGAAGCCTCGGAAAACCTGACCGAGGAGGAGTTCCGCGAACTGATCAACGACCTCAATGTCGACGAAGCCGCCGAGTTGGTGGCCATCGCCTGGGTCGGCCGCGGCGACTACGACGCTTCCGAATGGGCCGATGCGGTGGCCGCGGCGCGCGAGCGTGCCAACAAGCGCACGGCGAAATATCTGCTTGGCCTGCCGCTGCTTGCCGACTGGCTRGAGGAAGGCCTGGAGGCGATCGGCGCGTGACGCGCCCGTAATCGATTGTGAACGGCCCTGCACGGCTTCCAGGCAACTTCGGGACGCCGGCGCCGTTTCCGGGCGATGCCAACGCTGAGCTTTTCCCGATCGTGCATTCTCGCGCTGCCGCTGGCCGTGACCTGCCTGGTGACCCCGGCCATGGCGAGGCATCATTACAGGCTGAACAAGAGCCACCCGCATCCAATCGGTCGAAACATCGCGCCGGCGCTGAAAACCCCACCCGTGGCGCCCGTTCCGGAACCCCGCCCCACCGATGCGGAAAGCGGCGCGGAACCCGGACCTGCGCAATCGAAGCCAGACACTCGAGAACAGCCGTCGACCGAGGGCCAGGAGGCGCCGCAAACGCCGGCTGTCGTTGCGGTGCCGCCGGAAAAGCCGACAGAACCGGAACCGGAGCCCCCTGCCGCGGCTCCGCTGCCCCCGGAGAAGCCGGAGCGGGCTGGCGGCGAAAAGACGCTTCCCGATCCGCGTTCCGCCGAACTGCCGGCCGACAAGATGCCGGAGGAAGAAGCCGCCTGCCGCGCGCGTCTGAAGGCACTCGGCGCCGAATTCGAGGAGCACAAGGCTGAGCACGATGCCGGGATCGGTTGCTCGATCCCCTACCCTATCGTTCTGAAATCGCTAGGCAAATCCATCGTCATCACCCCCGGCGCGGAGCTCGACTGCCCGATGGCGGAGGCTCTGGCGCGCTTTGCCGCCGATGTCGTCCAGCCGGTCGCCAAAGCCGAATTCCGCGCTGACTTGAAATCCGTTGGCCAGGCGTCTGCCTTCGTCTGCCGCCCGCGCCATGGCACCAGCAAGCTGTCGGAACATGCCTTCGGCAACGCGCTAGACATCGCTTCCTTCACGCTTTCGGACGGCAGCAGGATCGAAGTCGGTCCGGCGCCTCCTGAAAGGGACGCGAAATTCTTGGACACGGTGCGCAAGGCCGCCTGCGGGCCGTTCAAGACCGTGCTCGGTCCCGGCAGCGACGCCGATCATTCGCTGCACTTCCACTTCGATCTCGAGCCCCGGCGCCATGGCGGCACTTTTTGCCAGTAGCGCCGCAATTCGGCCCCAGGCATGAATGCCGGCGCTGATCTTTCCTTTACCGTTGAAGGTTAACCTTGTGCCATTCGGGGACAAGGACGCCTTCCGATGGCCGCAAGACTTGGCGCCATGCTTGCCGTGGCGCGGTACCATAATCGTGCGCGCATCACCGCTTTCAGGCTGACCATAGGCCTTGCCGTCGCGACTGTTTCCGCCTGCACAACCGGGGATGTCTTCTCGCTGCAGCCGGCCGTCGATGTCGGCAGCCAGACCGCCGCTGTGCCCGACGTGCCGCAATATTCCGGGATGCAGCGTCTGGTTCCGTCCAACCCGTACATGACCGCCGCCTATCCGCGCATGGACCCGCCGATGTCGCCGGTCGAGCAGTTGCCGGCCAGCGAGATCGACTGCCGTAACGAATTGAAGCGCCTCGGCGTCGTCTACACCGATCTGGCACCGATCCATGAAGGTCAGTGCGGCATCGACTACCCGGTCAAGGTTTCGGCCATCGGCAGCGTCGGCATGCAACCGGCCGCCACGCTCACCTGCGCCATGGCCGCGACATTCGCCGCCTGGACGAAGAACGAGCTCGTGCCGGCCGCCCGCTGGCGCTATTTCTCCGGCGTCAGGGCCATCCACCAGGGATCGAGCTATTCCTGCCGCAACATCGCCGGTGAAGGTGTGTTGTCGGAGCACGGCAAGGGCAATGCGCTGGACGTCATGAGCATCGAGCTCAACAACGGCGACGATATCGACGTCCGCAAGCCCGGCCTGTTCGCCTTCCGCACCCGCGGCTTCCTCAACAATGTGCGCGCCGACGGCTGCCAGTATTTCACCACCGTGCTCGGGCCGGGCTACAATTACGACCACCGCAACCACTTCCATTTCGACATCAAGAACCGCAGGAATGGCCATCGCGCCTGCCGCTGAAGCGGACAGCCCACTGCCCAATTCGCGCGACGGCGCATAAAATGATGTCGTATTCGCTTTGGAGTGGCCTCTTGTGAGTGAGCGAAGCCTTGGGCGGCGCGTAACGATCTGGCTGGCGGCCTTCTGCGCCGGCTATCTGGCGCTGGCCTATGTTGCCGCGCCCGGTTTATGGACCTGGCGCGAGCGCGGCTTCCGCGCGCAACGCTTCGAGATGGTGACCCGCACGCCGCAGGGGATCCCGGGCGACCCGATCAATATCGGCCTCGTCGGCACGGAGAAGGAAGTGGTCCATGCCTTTGCCGTCGCTGGCTGGGACACGGCCGACGCCGTGACGCTCAGAACCGCGATCGACATCGGCGAAAGCGTGCTCTTTTCCCGCCCCTATCCCGACGCGCCGGTGAGCCGCCTGCTTTTCAAGGGCCGCGCCCAGGATCTCGCTTTCGAAGAGCCGGAAGGAAGCAGCGCCAAACGGCGCCACCACGTTCGGTTCTGGCTGACCGACGCGGTCGGCGACGACGGTCGCCCACTATGGCTGGGCGCAGCCACCTTCGATCGCGGCGTCGGCCTGAGTCACGACACCGGCGCGATTACTCATCATATCGGCCCCGACATCGACGCGGAGCGCAGCCATCTGATTGGCGCCCTGACGGCGGCCAGCGTGCTGAGTTCGACCGGCGAGGTGCCGGGTATCGGCGCGACAACGACGGGCCGTAATGGTGGAGGCGATCCCTATTTCACCGACGGCACGGCGGTGGTCGGCGTGTTGAAGATGCTGCAATGACAAGGATGTGACGCTCGCCCGCGCAAACTCTTTTCGGCGCCGCGCCGGAAGCAGCCTGAACAGTCCGCTTGTCATGCTCCAAAAATAATGCCGGACTATTTTCGAACGCACAGCGGCAATGCTATTGACCTTGCATGCTTTACGTTGAAATCGCGGTCGTAGCCGTCCTCATCTTGGTGAACGGCCTTTTGTCGATGTCGGAGCTCGCCATCGTCTCGTCGCGGCCTGCCCGCCTCAAGGCGATGATCGATCGTGATGTCAAGGGCGCCGGCCGCGCGCTGGCGCTCGGTTCCAATCCGGGAAAATTCCTGTCCTCGGTGCAGATCGGCATCACTCTGGTCGGCGTGCTCTCAGGCGCCTTTTCCGGTGCCACGCTGGGTGACCGACTGGCACAGTTCCTGGCTTCGACCGGCATCCGCGAGAATGTTGCCAACCCGCTCGGCGTCGGCATCGTCGTCGCGGTGATCACCTATGTTTCGCTCATCGTCGGCGAACTCGTGCCGAAGCAGATCGCGCTGAGAGACCCCGAGCGCGTCGCGGCCAGGGCCGCGCCTGCGATGACCGTCCTCGCCACCATTTCGGCGCCGCTGGTCTTCCTGCTCGATATGTCGGGCCGCGCCGTTCTCTGGTTGCTCGGCCAGCGTGGCGAGCAGGAAGAGAAGGTCACCGACGAGGAGATCAAGATGCTGGTGGCGGAGGCCGAGCATCACGGGACGATCGAATCCGACGAGCGACGCATGATTGCGGGCGTCATGCGTCTGGGCGACCGCGCCGTGCGTGCCGTCATGACGCCGCGCACCGAAGTGGACTGGGTCAACCTGCAATCCGACGAAGCGGCCATCAGGCGGCTCCTSGTGGAGAGCGTGCATTCGCGACTGCCCGCGGGCGACGGCAGTGTCGATGCCATGGTCGGCGTCGTCCAGACGCGTGACGTTCTGGCGGCCATCCTCGGCGGCAAGACGCTCGAACCACGCCAGCATGTACGCGCGGCCCCTATCGTCCAYGAYCAGGCCGACGCGCTCGATGTCCTGCAAAAGCTGAGGGAATCGAACGTCCCGATGGCGCTGGTCCATGACGAATACGGCCATTTCGAAGGCATCGTCACYCCGGCCGACATCCTCGAGGCCATCACCGGCGTCTTCCGCTCCGACCTCGAAGCCGGCGAGGAAGAGGAAAACGCCGTCAAGCGCGAGGACGGCTCCTGGCTGCTCGCCGGCTACATGCAAGCCGACGAGATGGCCGAAGTGCTGGGCATCGATCTGCCGGAAAGCCGCGACTACGAAACTGTCGCCGGCTATGTGCTGTCGCATCTGCACCATCTGCCGACGACCGGTGAGTGCGTGGATGCTCAAGGCTGGCGTTTCGAGGTGGTCGACCTCGACGGCCGCCGCATCGACAAGCTGATCGCCACCCACCTGCCTGACGCCCACCGGCAGATGCCTCGCCAGAAATAAGAAGGGCGGCGCAAGCGCCGCCCTCGGGAGGATGATCCCTGCGTCGACTTACGCCGCCTGAGCCTCACCGGCGATCGCATCCGCGGCACGGGCCGCTTTCAGCACTTTCGCCCACCAGGCAATGTCGTTGACCAGCGCGGCGGCAGACTGGTTGAGATGCTCGAAATCCCCGAGCTTCTTGTCGCCCTGGCGCACCGCCAGGAAGTCGCCCCAGGCGATGTGGACGGCAGACTTCACCGGAGCCATCTGCAGCTCGACCGCATGCAGCCGGAGCTGCTCGACGGCGCGCGCGCCGCCGACGCTGCCGTAGCCGACGAAGCCGGCCGGCTTCTTGTTCCACTCATTGGCGGCGTAGTCGATCGCGTTCTTCAGGACGGCGGTCGGACCATGGTTGTATTCGGCCGCGGTGAAGATGAAGCCGTCGAACTCGGCGACCTTCTTCTGCCAGCGCTGCGCCACTTCGTTCTGCGACGGCGCCCAGGCGGACGACGCGACCTCGTCGAAGAAGGGCAACGGGAAATCGCGCAGGTCGACGACTTCGACATCGATGTCGGCATGTGCCTTGGCGATCTTGGCGATCCACTGCGCTGGCACGTCGGCGAAGCGGGCGGCGCGCGTCGAACCGACGACGATGGCGATCTTGGGTTTGGACATTGGGCTCTCCTTGCGGGAATTGGTGGTATCGTTTGGATACCGGCGCTATATGTGATACTGACAACCTGGCGCGCAAGGAGGCACGTTTTTGTTACTGAGGCACCCGCATAACACCGAGGACTGCCGTGCGGTGTCGGAAATCCTGCAGCGCATCGGCGACAAATGGACCGTGCTCGTGGTCGGCAAGTTGGGTGCCGGATCGATGCGCTTCAACGAATTGCGCGCGGCCGTCGGCGGCATTTCGCAAAAGATGCTGACCACGACATTGCGGGGCCTGGAGCGTGACGGCTTCGTTACCCGCAAGGTGTTTCCGACCATTCCGCCGCGCGTCGATTACGAGCTTACCGAACTCGGTCATGAGCTGCTGGTGCCTGTCGGCGCGCTCGGCGAATGGGCCCGCAAGAATACCGACCGGGTCAAGGCGGCGCGCGAGAAATTCGACGGCATGCAGGCCTGAAACCCTTGCAACGCAAGGGAGTTTGAAGGCGTCAGCTCTATATGGGCGAACCTTGCGGCCCGCGCCAGGCGGCTTCTCGATCTTGCTGTTGTCGAGTTCGCCACCAGCCCAAAGCACGGCCGCACGCGACGACTGCGATCATGGCCAGCCAACAACCATCAGGCCCTTGGCGCAACGTTGCCGCACCGCGCCTGGTTGCAGATTTGGCACTCAGTCCTTGGCCCTTTGACACCTCGCTCGCCCGGCACGCAGGCGGCACGCGGAATATCGGTCCTGACTTCAACATAGGCCGTCGCGCCAAGCAGGCAGACCAGGGCGACAAGGGCCGCTACAAGCCAGCCGTTCAGCAGGTGTTGACGCATTGTCTTTCCTCCAGCGCCTGCACAATCGGGCGCGGAGGCAACCACAGGATGTCGCGAAGCATATGCTTCGCGCTGGCTATGTAACAAACATCCGGGTTGGACAGGCCTTTGTCAGCCCTCGGCGGGAACCGGCTTCGGCTTGCCCTCGCCGTCGAGCGCCACCATGACGAAATCGGCATGGGTGACCTTCTCCATCAGGTCGGAGAGGTAGCGCTGCGCCCAGGCCTCGACCTTGAGCACCATCGAGGTGCGGCCGACATGTTCGACATGCGTGTAGATGCAGAGCGTGTCGCCGATCTTCATCGGCTTGGCGAAGGACATTTCCTTCACCGCCGCCGTCACCACGCGGCCCTTGGCGCGCTCGGCGGCGCGGATGCCGCAGGCAAGATCCATCTGCGCCATCACCCAGCCGCCGAAGATGTCGCCGGCGGCATTGGCATCGGACGGCATGGCCAAAGTCCTCAGCGTCAGGTCGCCGAGTGGCTTTCCGTCGGCATAGTGCACCATAGGAAGATCCTTTTGAGGTCTGATCCCTGATCCCGTACCAATGCGATTGCGATGTCGCAAGCTTGGGCGAAGGCGAAAAGCGCGCCACCAGAGCGGTCGCTTTTTTCACAAGGCATGCCGGAAGCGACAGCGACGACGTAAGCCGGCAATGTCTAGGTTAAGCCGGAATTTTCGGAGCCTGTCCGTCCATCATGCAGATTTATGATTTTATTGTCGTCGGCTCCGGCTCGGCCGGCTCGGTCGTTGCGGAAAAGCTCTCGGCATCCGGTCGCTTTTCCGTGCTGGTGCTGGAAGCGGGCGGGACTGACCGGCGCTTTTACGTCCAGATGCCGCTGGGCTACGGCAAGACCTTCTTCGATCCGGCGGTCAACTGGAACTACAAGGCTGAGCCGGACCCCGGCCTCGCCGGCAACACCGACCACTGGCCGCGCGGCAAGCTGCTCGGCGGCTCGAGCTCGATCAACGCCATGGTCTATATCCGTGGCGCGCGCGAGGACTTTGATGCCTGGGCGGCGGCTGGCAATCCAGGCTGGGGCTATGACGATCTTTTGCCTGCCTTCAAGGCGCTGGAGGACAACCAGACCGGCGCCGACAAATGGCGCGGCGTCGGCGGCCCTTTGCATATCACCGATTGCTCGAACGCCGTGCACCCGGTGACGAAGCGCTACCTCTCGGCCGCGCAGCAGGCCGGGCTGCCGTTCAATCCGGACTTCAACGGCGCAACCCAGGAAGGCGTCGGCGTCTACCAGATCACCACCAGGAACGGCCGCCGCATGTCCGCCGCCCGCGCTTTCCTGCGACCGGCGATGAAGCGCCGCAACGTCCGTGTCGAGACCAACGCACTGGCGACCAGGATCCTGTTCGAGGGCAAGCGCGCTGTCGGCATCGAATATGAGCAGAACGGCGAAACCAAAACCGCGCGCGCCGGCCGCGAGGTCATCATCTCCGGCGGCTCGGTGAATTCCCCGCAGCTGCTGCAGCTTTCGGGCGTCGGCCCATCCGCCCTGCTCGGCGATCTCGACATTCCGGTCATCCATGCCAACGACAATGTCGGCGCCAACCTGCAGGACCATGTCGGCATCAACTACACCTTCAAGGGCAAGCTGCCGACACTGAACCAGATCCTGCGCCCCTGGTGGGGCAAGATGCTGGTCGGCATGCAGTACATCCTGCTGCGCTCGGGTCCGCTGTCGCTGTCGATGAACAATGCCGGCGGCTTCTTCCGCACCGATCCGTCGATGGCGCGGCCGAACATGCAGCTCTACTTCCAGGCGTTCTCGACCGTCATTCCGAGGAACGGCGAGCGCCCCATCCTGACGCCCGACCCATGGCCAGGCTTCTCGATCGGCCTCTCCAATTGCCGGCCGTCGAGCCGTGGCGAGATCATGATCCGATCGCGCAATCCGCGCGACTATCCCAAGATCATGGCGAACGCCTATTCCACCAACGCCGACGTCGACGAGATGCTGGCGGCTGTAAAATTCGTGCGCAAGATCGCCTCGATGCCGGCGATGGCCGAGATCATCGAGGAAGAGGTCCTGCCGGGGCCGTCAATCACCTCGGACGCCGACCTGATCGAGGATTTCAGGAAACGCTCCGGCACCGTCTACCATCCGGTCTCGACCTGCCGCATGGGACCGGACGCCTCGCGCGCCGTCGTCGATCCGCGGCTGAGAGTGCATGGGCTGGAAGCGCTGCGGGTGATCGACGCGTCGATCTTCCCCGACAACGTCACAGGCAACACCAACGCCGCCGCGATCCTCACCGGATGGACGGGCGCGGAACTGGTTCTGGAGGATCAGAAATGAAAATCACCGACGTCAAGACCTGGGTTGTCGGGAACCCGCCGCCCGGCATCGGCGGCAAGTATTTCATCTTCGTCAAGCTCACCACCGATGGCGGCGTGGTCGGCTACGGCGAGGCCTACAACGCCACCTTCTCCGCTCATATCACGGCCAAGCTGGTCGAGGACATGGCCGAACGTTACCTCGTCGGCCACGATCCGCATGACGTGGAGAACTTCTTCCGCCGCGCCTATTCGTCCGGTTTCACCCAGCGGCCCGACGTGACCGGCATGGGCTGTTTCTCGGCGCTGGAGATGGCTTGCTGGGACATCATCGGCAAGGAAGCGGGCAAGCCGGCCTACAAGCTGCTCGGCGGCCAGGTGCACGAGACGCTGCGCTCCTACACCTRCCTCTATCCGCACACCGGCAGCGTCCACTCCGAGGACGCGCCGAAAGGCAGGAACGTCTACAACGACCCSGAGATGGCCGCCGCCTGCGCGCTCGAATATGTCGAGCAGGGGTTCAACGCCGTGAAGCTCGACCCGGCCGGCCCTTACACCGCTTTCGACGGCCACCAGCCGCGCTTGCTCGACATCGATGTCTCAGCACGCATGATCAAGGCAATCCGCGAGGCGGTCGGCACGCGCGCCGACATCCTGTTCGGCACGCATGGCCAGTTCACCGCTTCCGGCGCCTTGCGCCTGGCCCGCGCCATCGAGCCGTACCATCCGCTTTGGTTCGAGGAGCCGGTGCCGCCGGACATGCCCGAGGTGATGGCGCAGGTCGCGCGCGGCACCTCGATCCCGATCGCGACGGGCGAGCGGCTCACGACGAAATCCGAATTCGCCCGCGTCATCGAGAACCGCGCCGCCACCATCCTGCAGCCCGACCTCGGCCGCTCCGGCGGCATTCTGGAGACCAAGAAGATCGCGGCCATGGCGGAGGCCTACCACATCCAGGTTGCGCCGCACTGCTATTGCGGCCCGATCGTCGGCGCCGCCAACATCCAACTTGCGGTCACGCTGCCCAACTTCCTGATCCTCGAATCGCTGAAGCAGTGGGACGGTTTTCACGCCACGCTGCTGAAGAAGAAGATCGAGTGGCAGGACGGCAACGTCATCCCCTCGAAGGAGCCTGGTCTCGGTGTCGAGCTCGACGAGGCGGTCTGCGACGCGCACCCCTACAGCGGCAAGGAACTGCATCTGCAGATGATGCAGACGCCGCTGATGCCGTGAGCCTCGCCTACGCCTTCATCGGTCTCGGCCATCTTGGCGGCAATCTTGCCGCCAGCCTGCTGCGCAACGGCTTTCCCATCACCGTTTTCGACCGGGACGCGGCGGCGATCGGCCGCCTCGTCTCGCTCGGCGCCACGGCGGCGAAGAGCCCGGCCGAAGCCGCCGCGCACGCCAGCAATGCGATCACCTGCCTGCCCTCTCCGAAAGTGAGCGAGGCGGTGCTCGCCGGACCCGGCGGCTTGCTTGAAGGCCTTCCCGCCGGCGGCACCTGGATCGAGATGTCGACCAATGGCCGTGACGAGATCCTGCGGCTGGCAACGATGGCCGCGGCAAAAGGCATCGAGACGCTGGAATGCCCGGTCACCGGCGGCGTGCATCTGGCGGCGGCTGGAAAGATAACCGCGCTGGTCGGCGGCGACGCAGCGCTCTACGAACGGCATCGGCCGGCCATCGAGGCGATGTGCGCAAAGTCGTTCCTAATGGGTCCTGTCGGCTCGGCGGCGGTGATCAAGGTCATCACCAACATGCTGGCCTTCATCCATCTGGTGGCGGCCGGCGAGGCGCTGATGCTGGCCAAGCGGGGCGGGCTCGACCTCGCCCAGTCCTACCACGCCATCGTCGCCTCCTCGGGCAACAGCTTCGTGCATGAGACCGAAAGCCAGCTCGTCCTCAACGGCTCCTACGACATCGGCTTCACCATGGACCTGGCGCTGAAGGATCTCGGTTTCGCGCTCGCCATGGGCGAGCAGTCCGGCGTGCCGCTCGAGCTTGCCTCTCGAGTCAATGCCATTTTCGAGCAGGGCAAAGAAGCCTATGGCGGCGGCGCCTGGTCCACCCAGATCGTCAAGCTGCTCGAGGACGCAGTAGGGACGGAGCTTCGCGCGCCGGGCTTCCCGGCGCGGCTTGAAACATAGCCGGCGAATTTTAAGCCAGTTGTCTCAACAGCTTTGCCGCACCTGCTGAATCAATCTCTGAGGCCGTTGATTCAATATCTGAGCGCCAACGCTCCAGGCAGGATTTCGAAGGTTGCCGGAATCCGGCCCGGCGACTCGCCGTCGATGTCGACCAGCGCCCCGTTCTCCTCAGCATCGCCCAGCGGCTCCACCACGACCTTGCGGCCGCGCAGGATGGTGATCGCGGGATGGTTGCGGTGACGTCCGCCGTAGAGGAGGCGCATGTCCCGGACCAGCCCRAGCTTGCTCGCSGCCCGCACGATGACGACATCGAACGCCCCGTCGGAGAGCTCTGCATCCGGCGCGATCATCATGCCGCCGCCGAAAAACTTTCCGTTGGCGACCGCCACCAGCGCCATGCGCGCTTCGACCGGCTCGCCGTCGTCAATGGTGATCGTCACGTCCTGGAATCGGTAACGCATGAACTCCAGCACTGTGCGCCAGAAGAACAACGCCTTGACCGAGACCTGGCCCTTGCGCTTGTCCGCATTGATCGCGCGATCCGCGGCACCCGAAAGGCCGAGACTGGCGATGTTGATRAAGTGSCGGCTGGCCAGCGCGCCGTGGTCGTTGATGTAGCAGATGCGCCCGGCATCGACTTTTCGTGCCTTGGCTTCGACGATCCGCTTCAGAGCAGCGTCGGTGCCGAGTGGCAGATCCAGCCCGCGCGCGAAATCGGTGCCGGTGCCGCAAGGCAAAAGACCAAGCTCGCTCGTCTGGCCGGTTTCGTGCTGTACCTGAAGAAGCCCATCAGCCACCTCGCTGGCGGTGCCGTCGCCCCCCGCCGCGATCACCAGCGCGCAGCCGTCGGCGGCAAGATCGATTGCCAGCCTCTCGCCGTCCCCGCTGATCTGGGTCTCACGCAGGTCGAAATCCCCGAAATGCACTTTCAAGGAAGCCGCGATCTCCGGCCAATGCCGCTTGAGCCTGCCGCCGCCGGCAACCGGGTTGAGAACCACCCCGACCTTCAAACCGACCCTCCCCAAGGCCTGGAGCATATCTTCAGGCTGCTTTGCCGGCATTGAAGCCCCTGGCGGCCGGCAGGGCAAGGCCTGGTGTCGACCGGGCCGCCGAAATTGGAGGGCAGGCTGTCTAAGGGGTTTGGCCGGAAAATTCCCAGGCTTGTGTCCTCGTTCCCCGATAATCCCGCTATCCACAGGCGCGCCTGTATTCCGCAAAGCCCTTACCCGGCATACATTCAACCCATCTCAGGCGGCTACCGAACGCCTCGCCGAAAGGCAAAAGCGCAAGGCGGATTTCCTGAGGCCCGCAAGACCCGGAACGAGAGCAGGCTCGCCTGTTGGAGGGACGGATGCGTGCGGGGCCGCGGAAAGCGTGCGAGCGCCGACGGCGGACCGAAGCGGCCATGAAGGCGGTSAAACCTTCGATGGCACGCCGGGCAAAGCCCGCAAGGGCGGAGAYCGGCGTGGTCTGGAACGGGCGCCGCCCTCGGGTGGCGACTGGCAGGACCGTCAAAATCAAGGCCGGCCTGGCGCGACGACTTTACGGACGTTGCTGCCGAGATCAGGCTCTGATCTGACAGGGAGGCGCTGGGAGAAATCCCGGCGCCGACTGTCTTTTTGGCTTCCCTGAACGCTGTCGAGCCGATTGCGCGCGGAGCGCTCCCCCACGTCATCCGCGCGGACTTGCTCGCGACCGGTGATGCTTTTGGGTTACAGCCGCGGCCTAAGCAACCTTCGGCAACACGCCATCATGCACATTTCACAATGGCGGCAAAATCCCGCCTTGTTCTCCCACGATGGATAGCAATCTTCGGAGGGACAAGACCGTGATCAAGACCGCCCTTGTCGCCATGACCATTGTTGGCTGCGACTGCGACGCCAAGCTTTGCGAATACATTGGCGAGACGCCCGCCAAATGGGCGACCATTGCCGACTGCGAAGCGGCGATGAAGAGCCAGATCCTGCATCAGCGCAATTTCAACTATCCCCTGGTTTCCGGCATCTGCCGCACCAAGGGTTCGGCTTCGTCATCGGAACTTGCGGCAAAAGCCTCCGGGCCTGACCTGAAGCCGGCAAGCCGCGTCATCGAAACCACGGCTCCCTTGCCGCCTGAACTCAGCCATCGCCCGAGCGTTCCGGTGGGCGTGGCGGCGACGGCCAGCGAAACGGAAGCCGCGCGGCCGGTCGCCTTCGAAGGCGCGGTCGACGGCGGACGCGCCGAGGTCTACCGCACGAAGGCCGGCTATGCGGTGGTCAAGACCGATCCCGGCCGAGCCACCTCGGCGACCGTGGACATGGTGAGGCGGTCGGCAAACTGGCTGGCCGGGCTGGTGCCGAGCGGGCTGTAGGCTGGAATTCGCGTAAAACCGAAAGTTCGCCGTCCGACGATCTCGAAATCGGCCTTGTCCGTGCGAGTCTTCACGGTGGCCTTGACTCCCGGATTGATAATGCCTCCCCGATGCGGGAAGATAATCACCTATCTGGAAGTTGGGGGACTGGCTTCATGACCTTTGCCGTTCGCACCGCGCTATGCTTGCTGCTGGCGCTCGCTCCCTTGCACGTTCGAGCGCAAGGCGCCGATCAGGGCGACGACAAGACTGTGCTGGTGGCCCATGACGATCCCGATATGGCGGCGGCGATAGCAAAGGCGCGGTCTAGCCTGGACGACTTCCTGGCCCTGTCCGAAGCTCCGCCGCCGGGAACCGGCAAGTTCAAGTTGAAAGTCATGGTCGTGGACGGAAATGTGACGGAGCATTTCTGGGTCATCCCCTTCAAGCCAACCGCCAACGGCTTCGTCGGCATACTGGCGAACGAGCCGGAACTGGTTCACAACGTCGTCTTCGGCCAGAACATCGAATTCACCAGGGACGATGTTTCCGACTGGGGATACACCAGGGACGGCCGTCAGGTCGGCAGCTTCACCGTCTGCGTGATGTTCAAGAAAATGTCGAAGGAAGACGCGGACCACGCGCGCGCCCGACACGGCTTCGACTGCTGAGCTTAGAGCATGATGCCGAAAAGTGTGAAGCGGTTTTCGGACGACATCATGCTCTATCTCTTTGATTTAGAGCCGGATTCAGATTTCAGGTCGACTCGACCTGAAATCATCCGGCKCTAGGCGCGCTATTCGGCAGCTCCGTCTCTYGCCCGACAGCGGCATCGAGGGAAAGCCGTCCCTGCCGCCCGGCGCTACCGGCCCGAGAAAACCGCACCAAGCCGCGCCGTGACACGCCGTTTCACCCCTCCCTCCAGCGCCTCGACCGACATCAGCCGCTCATGGCCGCCTTTGGAAAGGCGCATGAAGAAATGCAGCCGATAGGCCGCGATCATGCCGCGCGTTGCGGCCTCGGCGCTGACATCGACGACAAGGATCGAACCGATGCGTCCGGGCCATGGCTGTTTGACAAAGGCCGTGCCGAGGAAATCGCCGAGACCGTAAGCGACGAGGCTGTTACCGATCCGTTCGACCGGTTGCACGACATGGGCGTGGTGGCCGACGATCAGCCGGACGCCGTGGCCCACCAGCTGCCTCGCCAGGGCGCGCGTCGCCGATCTCGGGAAATGACGGAATTCCCAATCCCAATGCGGCACCGCGCAAAGCAGATCGACGCTGGCGCTCGCTTTGTCCGACCATCCGGCAGGATCGCACCCCATCGAGATGCGTTCCTCGAATGACGCGGCGTCGGCGTTGCGCCACAGCGTGAAGGCGGCGAAGCCGATGTCCAGTTGCCCGGCCGCGTGACGCTGCACGGGTCCGCCGGCGGCGGTGCCGATGGTTCGAATGCCGAGCCGATGCAACGTCGCGATTGTTTCCCCGAAGCCGGCAACGCCCTGGTCGAGGACATGATTGTTGGCAAGCGAGAAGACGAGCCTCTCGCGGGCGACACCGACCGCCGCGAGCGCGTCGGCGAGAAAACGCTCGGTCATCGCATGGTGCGTGCCGAGCCGCGTGCCCATGACCGCGCTTGGCCGTTCGACGATCGGGCTTTCGCAATTGCCGACGACGAGATCGGCGGAGGCTAGCAGCGCCGCGATCGCTGGATCGCATTCCGGCACGTCGCTATTGGCCACCGCCGAGACATCGCCGATGAAGGCAAGCCGCACCGTCCGCGCCGGGGCCGGATCGATGAGCACCGCCGCCGGCACCGCAAAGCCGCTGCTGTCGCCGCCAAGCGACGGCTTCAGGAAGCGCGGCAGCCACGACAGTTTGTAGGAAAGCGGATAGTTCGACACGCGGCATGCCCATGAAATCGGCGGCCACGGTAGCCGATCCGGCGAGCAACGCGAAGATGGATGACACAGCTGCTGACAGCCTTCTGTCAGCAGCTGCGGCGGACGATATCCACCCCTCGACTCCGCTCTTTCCATTTCTGCCGAGTCCTCCCATATTCGGGGCATGGCCAAACTCCCTGAAAAGAAGACGCCTTCGCCGGCGCAAGGTGGCGCGCCGAAGCGGCGCAGCCCGCTGACCGATTTCCTTGACGCCGCCGAGCCCTTGGAACGCGGCGGCTTTTCCGAAGCACCGCAGGCTGACTTCGAGGGCGCCCCGCTGACCGGCTCGATCTCGGATTGGGCCGGGCAGATCGAACGTGAGGCGGAAAAGCAGCCGAAGGCGAAAGCCCCCAAGAAGATCCCCGAACGCTCCTCCGCGCCGGGACGCACGGCGCGCGGCACCTCGATGGGCGGCGCGGCCTCGGCGAAGGAACGCGCGGCCGCCGGCCTCAACCCGGTGGCCGGCCTCGATATCAGCCTGGAGGACGCCGAGTCGGTCTCGTCGAGCGGCGTGACCGCCACGGTGGCGGCGCTGTCGGCGCTGATCGAGTCCGGCAATCCGCTGCACAAGGATGGCCAGCTCTGGACGCCGCACCGCCCGGCCCGGCCGGAGAAGTCGGAAGGCGGCATCGCCATCAAGATGGTGTCGGATTTCGARCCGGCCGGCGACCAGCCGACCGCGATCAAGGATCTTGTCGAGGGCGTCGRCCAGAGCGACCGCACCCAGGTKCTGCTCGGCGTCACCGGCTCCGGCAAGACCTTCACSATGGCCAAGGTGATCGAGGAGACGCAGCGCCCYGCCCTGATCCTGGCGCCSAACAAGACGCTGGCCGCGCARCTCTACGCCGAGTTCAAGAAGTTCTTCCCCGARAACGCGGTCGAGTATTTCGTCTCCTACTACGACTACTACCAGCCCGAAGCCTACGTCCCGCGCACCGACACCTATATCGAGAAGGAATCCTCGATCAACGAGCAGATCGACCGCATGCGTCACTCGGCGACGCGCTCGCTGCTGGAGCGCGACGACGTCATCATCGTCGCTTCGGTGTCCTGCATCTACGGTATCGGCTCGGTCGAAACCTATACGGCGATGACCTTCCAGATGCAGGTCGGCGACCGGCTCGACCAGCGCGCTTTGCTGGCCGACCTCGTGGCCCAGCAATACAAGCGCCAGGACATCAATTTCGTGCGCGGCTCTTTCCGGGTGCGTGGCGACACCATCGAGATCTTCCCGGCTCACCTGGAGGACCGCGCCTGGCGCATCTCGATGTTCGGCGACGAGATCGAGGCGATCACCGAGTTCGACCCGCTGACCGGACAGAAGACTGGCGGGCTGAAGAGCGTCAAGATCTACGCCAACTCGCACTATGTGACGCCGCGCCCGACCTTGAATCAGGCCATCAAGTCGATCAAGGAAGAGCTCAAGCACCGACTGCAAGAGCTTGAAAAGGCTGGCCGCCTGCTGGAGGCGCAGCGGCTGGAACAGCGCACCCGGTTCGACCTGGAGATGCTGGAGGCGACCGGTTCCTGCGCCGGCATCGAGAACTATTCGCGCTATCTCACCGGCCGCCAGCCGGGCGACCCGCCGCCGACGCTGTTCGAATATGTGCCGGACAATGCGCTGATCTTCATCGACGAAAGCCACGTCACCGTGCCGCAGATCGGCGGCATGTATCGCGGCGACTTCCGCCGCAAGGCGACGCTCGCCGAGTACGGCTTCCGGCTGCCTTCCTGCATGGACAACCGGCCGCTGCGTTTCGAGGAGTGGGACGCCATGCGCCCGCTGTCGGTCGCGGTGTCGGCGACACCGGGCGGCTGGGAACTGGAGCAGTCCGGCGGCGTGTTCGCCGAGCAGGTTATCCGTCCCACCGGGCTGATCGACCCGCCGGTCGAAGTTCGTCCAGCCAAGACCCAGGTCGACGATGTCGTCGGCGAGATCCGCGAAACCACGCGCCTGGGCTACCGCACGCTGGTCACGGTTCTCACCAAGCGCATGGCCGAGGACCTGACCGAGTACCTGCACGAGAACGGCATCCGCGTCCGCTACATGCACTCCGACATCGACACGCTGGAGCGCATCGAGATCCTGCGCGACCTGCGCCTCGGCGCCTTCGACGTGCTGGTCGGCATCAACCTGCTGCGCGAGGGCTTGGACATCCCAGAATGCGGCTTCGTCGCCATCCTCGACGCCGACAAGGAGGGTTTTCTGCGCTCCGAGACCTCGCTGATCCAGACCATCGGCCGCGCCGCCCGCAACGTCGACGGCAAGGTCATCCTCTACGCCGACCAGATCACCGGCTCTATGGAACGGGCGATGGCGGAGACCAACCGCCGCCGCGAGAAGCAGATGGAATGGAACGCGGCCAACGGCATCACGCCGGAATCGGTCAAGTCGCGCATCGCCGACATCCTCGACTCGGTCTACGAGAAGGACCATGTCCGCGCCGACATCTCGCAGTTCACCGACGATGCCGGGGCGATGATCGGCAACAATCTCAAGACCCATCTCGAGGCGCTCGACAAGCAGATGCGCGACGCCGCCGCCAATCTCGACTTCGAGAGGGCCGCCCGCGTCCGCGACGAGATCAAGCGGTTGCGCGAGATGGAGCTCGCCATCTCCGACGATCCGCTGGCGCGAGAGGTGGAAAGCCAAAGTCCCGCCTCGGGCCGCGAAAAGGGCAAGCACAACAAGGGTGTGGCCAAGCATCGTACGGCGGAGGAACAGGAGCGTTTTCGCAAGCTCGATGAAGCACGCGCCGCCGAAGAGGCGGCCAAGGCTGCCCGGCCCAACATGTTCCGAAAGCCGCATCTCGAGGAGATGGGCGCCGATGCTGCCGTGCCGGCGAAGAAGCCGCTGTTCGCAAAACCGTCGATCGACGATATGGGGCCTGGCACCGATATGACGACCCCTGCCGGGGCAGTATCGCGCTCGCTGTTCAAGAAACAGTCGGCGCAGGAAGCGCACGGCTCCGATTTCGGCATTCCCGGCGATCCGACGAAGTCGCTTTTCAAGAAGAACTCCCTGGACGAGATGACCGTGCGCCGCACCGAAAAGCCGGTCGAGGGAAAGAAGCCGATCAAGCCCCAGCCAATCTCCCCCCTTGTGGGGGAGATGCCCGGCAGGGCAGAGGGGGGCGCGAAGGAACACGGCGATTCCGACAAACCGATCGTGCGCCAGCGCGCCGGCATCGGCTCCTACGAGGACCCGTCCGACGAGCGCCGCCAGAAACGTCGGCCGGGCAAGACCGGGCGGCCGGGGCACTAATTTTTGGAGAGTTGAGATGCCGGCGGGACAGCGCCCCCCTCTGTCCTGCCGGACATCTCCCCCACTTGGGGGGAGATTGGCAGCTTCAGCGCTTCGCGCGATCCTGCCACCCTTGCCATCCGCCCCACCTCTGGTGTAGCCAATCCTTTGAACCTGAACATCTGGAAAGGAGGGCTGCGTGAACTACTATCACCATCGTCAGCGTGGCCCGATTTGCGCCCTGCGAGCTTGCTTGCAGGGCTGACCAGGACGGTCCGGGTACTTCCCCGCTTCGATTTTTGGTCTGCCCTTCGTGGTGCTGCTGAGCTTGGCCTGATGGCCGGCCAGCGCACCGTCAAAGTGCATTGCGCCGACAGAGCATGATCCCGAAAAGTGGGAACCGGTTTTCGGGAAGATCATGCTCCAACAAAGAAGTCGGCAAAGACCAGAGAAATCGACATGGCCCTGATCAGCCTCAAATCCCTCGGCGTCACCATGAGTGCGCCGCTCTTCTCCAAACTCGATCTCACCATCGGCGCCGGCGACCGGCTGGGCATCGTCGCGGCCAACGGCCGTGGCAAATCCACCTTGCTCAGATGCCTTGCGGGTGAGTTTGAAGCCACCGCCGGCGACATCACCCGCTCGCGCGGCCTTCGCGTCGGCCATGTCCAGCAATCCGTCCCCGAGGCGCTGCTCGACCACAGCTTCCATGAAGTCGTTGCTAATGCCTTGCCGCCCGACCAGCGCGACAGCGAACTCTGGCGCGTCGATGTGGTGCTGGATTCGCTCGACGTGCCGGAAGACATGCGCAACCGGCCGATGCGCGCCTTGAGCGGCGGCTGGCAGCGGCTGGCGCTGATTGCCCGTGTCTGGGTCACCGATCCCGACGTGCTTTTGCTCGACGAGCCGACCAATCATCTCGACCTCGCCAGGATCGGCCAGTTGGAGACCTGGCTCAACGCGCTGCCGCGCGAGGTGCCGGTGATCGTCGCCAGCCACGACCGCGCCTTCCTCGACGCCACCACCAACCGCACGCTATTCCTGCGCCCGGAGGAGTCGCCGGCCTTCGCGCTGCCCTATTCGCGCGCCAGGCAGGCGCTTGACGAACTGGACGCCTCGACGGCCCGCAAGTTCGAGCGCGACATCAAGATCGCCCAGCAGCTGCGCAAGCAGGCCGCCAAGCTCAACAACATCGGCATCAATTCCGGCAGCGACCTGCTCACCGTCAAGACCAAGCAGCTCAGGGAGCGGGCGGAGAAGCTGGAAGACGCGGCGGTGCAGGCGCATCGCGAGCGCTCCGCGGGCGCGATCAGGCTCGCCAATCGCGGCAGCCATGCCAAGGTTCTGATCACGCTGGAGGACGCGGCGGTGGAGACGCCCGACGGCACGCTGCTGTTCAGGACCGGCAAGCGCCACATCTGCCAGGGCGACCGCGTCGTGCTGCTCGGCCGCAACGGTGTCGGCAAGTCGCGCTTCATTGCCATGATACGCAACGCCATTGCCGAGGCCGGCTCAGTGCTGAACGTCAAGGTGACGCCGTCGACCGTGCTCGGCTACAGCGACCAGGCGCTGTCCGGCATTGCCGGCCACGATACGCCGCTGGCGATCGTCTCGCGACGGTTCGAGGTCGGCGAGCAGCGCGCCCGTTCGCTGCTCGCCGGCGCCGGCGTCGCCATCGAGATGCAGGAGAAGAACATTGGTGCCTTGTCGGGCGGGCAAAGGTCGAGGCTGATGATGCTGGTGCTCCGGCTCATCCACCCTAACTTCTACCTCCTCGACGAGCCGACCAACCACCTCGATATCGACGGCCAGGAAGCGCTGGAGGACGAGTTGCTCAAGCATCAGGTGAGTTGCCTGCTCGCCTCGCACGACCGCTCCTTYATCCGCACCGTCGGCAATCGTTTCTGGCTGATCGAGAAACGGCGGCTGATCGAAGTCGACAGCCCGGAGGCGTTCTTCCGCTCGATGGCGGAAACGCCCGATTGAGGAAGCAATACATGCCGGGCCGGCATTTCGAAGTACTGCCGGGCCGGCATTTCGAAGTACTGCCGGGCCGGCAAAAAGTATTGGCCTCGCAACAATGCTTTTCCGCCAATCAAAAAAGGCGCATGCTGACGCTGCTCAGCCATGGGAGGGAAGGCCATGCGTGCAGTGGATATCGTCACCAACCTGTACAAAGCCTATGCAGACCGGGACATCGAGGGCGCGCTGGCAAATTGCGCCGAGGATGTCGAGTTCCGTTGGATCGCCGATCCGAGGCAATCGCGTTATGCCGGCGCCGCGCGCGGCAAGCAGGAATTCATCGCCCGCTTGATCGCCTTGGACAATGACTTCGAATACCGGCGCTTCGTTCCTCTTGAGATCATCGACGGCGGCGACAAGATCGCCGCGCAGGTCGAGATTCATCTGACGCGCCGCACGACCGGCCAGGAGGTCGTGATCCGCACGGCCAATTTCTGGACGGTTCGCAACGGCCAGATCGTCGAGGCCGTCGAATACTACGATACCGCGCTGGCCGCGTCTGTGCTCTGAAAAATTCGGCGGTCTGTCGGATCGCCGATTGCCGCCTCGTCCTTGGGATGCCGACACGATGATGCCGGCATCAACCAGGGAGAATTAGTCATGTCGATACTGTCATCCATCGGCCATTTGGCGAGCCGTTATGCTGAGGCCCGCGCCCGCCACCGAGGCGAGCGCGTCCTGCTTTCGCTGCCCGCGGAATTGCGCAAGGATATCGGCTTTCCAGAAATTTTCGACACGCGGAACAGCCGTCGCGCGGCCACCTTCTCGACCAGGATCATATGAAAACGATCGGACGACGAATGCTGCCGTCAGCCAACCTCGCCCGTTGTCCGACCCACCAGGGCCCGGCCTTCCAAAAAAATTCTCCGGTCGTGTAGGATCGGCGCGGCCTCGTCCGTCCTATGGCGGCAAGGCCACCAAATCGAGAAGAGGAACGAGCAAATGACCGACCAGACCCCACCCCGGGCGAAAGTGCTTGGCGGATTGACCCCTTACCTGCAGGTCGACGGCGCCATCAAGGCCGCTGAATTCTACAAGAAGGCTTTCGGGGCGGAAGAGGTCTTTGCCTACCCGCCGGACGACAAGGGCCGCACCATGCACATCCACCTCTACATCAACGGCTCGACGCTGATGCTGGGAGACGCCTATCCCGARCACGGCCAYSCGCATCAGGCCGCGCAAGGCTACACRCTGCAGCTCCATCTCGGCAGCGACGCCATCGATGCCTGGTGGAAGCGCGCGGTCGACGCCGGCTGCGAGATCGTCACCCCGCTCCAGGTCATGTTCTGGGGCGACCGCTGGGGCCAGGTCAAGGATCCCTTCGGCGTCGCCTGGGCAATGAACGCGCCGGTGAAGTAGTCGACCGCGCCGGGTCGTTTCTCCGCCGGCCCGGCGCCCGTTTTTCAGCGAAGGAGCTCATCATGTCCTATGTTGATGGTTTCGTGCTGGCCGTGCCGAAGGCCACCCTCGATGACTACAAGAAGCTGGCCAACATCACAGGCCCTATATGGATGGAACACGGCGCGCTCGCCTATGTCGAATGCATCGGCGACGACGTGCCCTATGGCGAGCTGACCTCATTCCCACGCGCTGTGCAGGCCAAGGACGACGAGATCGTCGTCTTCGCCTGGGTGGTTTATGAATCGAGGGAGAGCCGCGACGCGGTGATGGCCAAGGTGATGACCGATCCGCGTTTGAAACCCGATTGGGGAGCCATGCCCTTTGACGCCAAGCGCATGATCTTCGGCGGCTTCCGGCCGTTCATGGAGCTTTGAGAAGCTGACGCAACGCCAGGCTTGGCAGATCGCAACCCTATGTGATTGGCCGAAGCGCCCAAACTTCGTCATCCACGGGCGGAGCGGGAGCGAAGCGGACGCGCAGAACCGAGGACGACCTCACGGCTTCGGCCAATCGGTGACCGGTTCGCTAATTCAACCGATCCAGCAGCGGCTTCAGCCGGTCGCCATAACGCTTCCACAGATCGACCGAGCCCTGATACATCGGCTGGCGCACCTGCGCCGCCGACGCGGTACGCACCGGGCGGTCGGTCTCGTGGAATGACAGCACCTTGTCGTCCCAGGGCAGGCCGAGATGCGCCACCAGCGCCCTGGTCTGCCCTTCCTGGTTGGCGACGAAATCCTCATAGCGCACGTCATGCACGACGCCAGGCAGCACCTTGTGCCAATGCGCCATGATGTCGGTGTAGAGATTGTGGAAATCGGCTAGCTCGCCGAGGTCGTAGCCGTAGCGGTGGCTGTCGCCACGGAAATGCACCTTGAAGATCGACAGACAGGTTGCGGCGGCATCGCGCGCGCAGTGGATGATCCTGGCCTTCGGCAACATCATGTGGATGAAGCCGATGAGGAGGAAGTTGCCGGGCATCTTGTCCGTGACATGGCGCAGGCCCGGATAGCGGGTGTGCAGCATGTCGAGATAGGCCTGGCCGGCCTCGGCAAAGGCCTTGTCCGGCATGTCGGCCACCCCCCAGGGAAAGCCGCCAGGCATGCTCATCGGGAACTGCTTGCCGACCGCCGTCTTCAGGATGCTGAGCTCGCCCGCGCCATAGACCTGCGGATGGCTGGCGATGATCTGTTCGACCAGCGTCGTGCCGGAGCGCGGCATGCCGACGACGAAGATCGGCGTGTCGTCGGAAATGTCGCTCGTCCGGTGCTTCTCGAAGAAGGCCCTGTCGAAGACCGTCTTCATCGCGTCGAACTCGTCGCGCGTCCTCACCGGATCGTAGTCGATGRCCTGGCGGCGGATCGCATTGCCTTCGGCGAAGTAGTCGAAGGCGCGACCATAGTCYTTGAGATCGTCGCTGACCTTGCCGAGACCGAAGGAAAGTTGCATGCGCGCAAGGCTGCCCTGCGGCGCCTTGGCATGCTCCGCCTCCATGCCGGAAAGTTCGGCRTCGCGCTCGGTCTGGCGYTTGACCTGGGTCAGCAGAAGCCAGGCCTTCGCCATGGCGGGAGCGATCGCCACCGCCTGGCGGGCAAGATCGGCGGCCTCGACGAGCTTGCCTTTCTCCATCTCGGCCACACCCAGCCCGTAGAGCAGTTCCGCGTCCTTGGGCCGGATCGACAGCGACTCGCGGAACAGGGCAATCGCGTCGTCCAGCCGTCCAGCTTCCTGCAGCGTTTCGGCAAGACCTATGCGGGCGCGGACGTGGAAGGGATTGCGGCCGATCGTGCCTCGATAGACCTCCTCCGCGCCCTCGAACTGGCCAAGCTGCTTGAGCAAAGAGCCGAGATTGTCGCGCGCGGCGAGCTGATCCGGCCGGATTTCCACCGCGCCGCGGAAGAAATCGACGGCCGCGGCGACACGACCAAGGTCGCGCATCACCGTACCCATGTTATTGAGGAAGTCAGCATTCCTTGGCTGCAGCGTTACCGACTGCTCGATGAGGTCGAGCCCCTCGTCGCTTCTGCCGGTCTGGTGCAGCAACAGCCCGAGGAAATGCAGCGCGGCGGCATGGTTCGGCTGTTGCCCCAGCACTTGACGGTAGAGCCCTTCGGCTTCCTGGCGCCGGCCGGCCTGGTGCAGTTGCAGCGCCCTCTGCACATAAGGATCGAGCGGGCTCGCCGAAGCTGGCTTGCCACCCGCGTTTGCCGCTCTTCTCTGATCTCGGTTAATGGGAAACCTGCCGTGTTTGTCCGTCCGCCGGACCTAAGCCATGCGGGCGAAAGATTCAAGACTGGCGCGCAGCAGCGAGCGCTGTCCATCCTCCCGGCCGGGTGGCCCCTGCTTCAGCAAGGCCCGTTGCCGACGATGCGATAATCCGCGGCGCCGGCTTCGCAGGCGTTGGGGAAGGTTCGCATTTGGCCGTGGCGCCTGGCGCAGACCGGAGCATATTCGCGCGTGCAGAAAGTCTGCTCTGCGCCGCCACCGCCGCGGCACGGACCGTTGCCCACGATCCGGTACCCTGCCCTGTCGGCGAGGCAAGCGTTGGCGAATGTCTGGCGGTCGCCGCCGCGCCGCGCGCAGACCGGTAGATATTGGGCGGTGCAGATCTGCGGATGCGGCCTTGGCGGGAGCGGGCGCGGTCCGTCATCGACCATGACGGTGCAAGCCGCCAGCAGTGCCGACATCAGCAACGCCGCAAAACCCTGCCGCGAAACGATCGCCGCGAGAAACCGCATCTATCCCTCCTCACCGCCAAGCCCGGCGGATCGCTTTGATCCTCACCATTCCGGCGGCGAATGCAACCCCCGGTTTGCGGACCGGCGCGGTCGAGAAGCCCCCGGTGAGGCGCTCTTTCTGGCCCATGCCTGGTCGGTATCTGGGCCGATGACCTGCGTCGGCGCCGGGTCTATCGGTGCCCTGCGTTGGACGTGCCACGAGTCGCCCGCGGCGATGTCTTGCAACCATCACGTTTCCGTGTAATAAATTCGATGTTCGGGCATTTGCGACCCGGAGAGCGGCACGTTTTGGACGACCTTTCCCCGATAGTGTGAATATCTGACGGCCCCGTTTTTCGGCGGGGGCTTTGACCATGCGCCAATGCATGACTGCCGAAGCAAGCACCGGGACTTACCCAAGGCGCCAGGCGGCGGGTGGAGCCCACGAGACTGATACGGGTGAAGGAGTTCCCCCATGGCCCAGACCGGCACCGTAAAGTTCTTCAACGCCACCAAAGGCTTCGGCTTCATCACGCCCGACGGCGGCGCCAAGGACGTCTTTGTCCACATCTCCGCGATCGAGGCTTCCGGCCTGCGCACGCTCGTCGACGGCCAGAAGGTCACCTTCGACGTCGAGCCGGACCGCATGGGCAAAGGCCCGAAGGCGGTCAATCTCCGCGCCGCCTGACCGGTCGCGCGGCCTGTCCCCTGCCTGCTGGCGGCGTGACAGGATCATGAACCGGCTTCGCAAGAGGCGCGAATTTCAAGGGCGCGACGGAACCGTCGCGCCCTTTTTGTCCGGCAAATGCCCGGGTCCGCGGGCGAAAACTTTCTCTTGCCGATAGCGCTAAAATAAAGGACAAATTTCCTCTCGGGCAGTTTGCCGGCCCGAGACTGACTTGATGGGATCAAAGGAGTTTCCCATGCCGCAGACCGGCACCGTCAAATTCTTCAACCATGCCAAGGGCTTCGGCTTCATCACGCCCGACGATGGCGCGAAGGACGTCTTCGTCCATATCTCGGCTGTGCAGGCGTCGGGCCTTCCCGGTCTTGAGGATGGGCAGAAAGTGACATTCGACACCGAGCCGGACAAGCGCGGCAAGGGTCCGAAGGCCGTCAATCTGTCGATCGGCTAAGCCGGCTACGACAGATCCGACGGAGGCTGCATTGGGCGGGGACGCTCCCGTCGGGCATATGGTTGTGCCCACGCCGTGCAATCGTCCCCTCAATCCGTTCAGCCTCCGTTCAGCCAYGGTCTTCTATTAATCTTTGCTAAAGCCGGTCCGCATCCCCTGAAAATACACGGGCCGGCGCGAAGGAGACCGAAAATGAACCGAATCCTCAAGACCGCCATTCTGACCGCGGGCATCGCCGCGACCACTCTGGCGACTTTCTCGGCGGCTAACGCCGATGACTGGCGCTGGCGTCATCATCGCGACAATGGCGACGCTCTTGCGGCCGGTGTCGTAGGCCTTGCCGCAGGCGCTCTCATCGCAGGCGCGCTCAGCAACCCCGGGCCGAGATATTACGATCCGGCCTATGATGACGGCTATTATGTCGACCGGCCCGTGCGCCGATATTACGTCCAGCCRCGCGTCGTCTATGCCGACCGTTATGCCGAGCCCTGGACCCGTGCGTGGTACGAGTATTGCTCGGACCGCTACCGCACCTTCAATTCCCGCACCGGCACCTTCACCGGCAACGACGGCGACCAGCATTTCTGCGTCGCCAACTAAAACAACTCCGGGTTTCCCCTGAGGAAAAGCGCCGCCGATCAGCGGCGCTTTTTCCTTTCCGCAACCGGTCCGGGTCAAACCAGGAAAGGGTTGGTCCGCCGTTCCTCGCCAAAACGGCCGCCCGGGCCGTGTCCGCAGATGAAGCCTATATCGTCGCCGAGCGGCAGAAGTTTCTCCTTGATCGAAGCGATCAAAGTGGCGTGATCGCCGCCCGGCAGGTCGGTGCGCCCGATGGAGCCGCGAAACAGCACGTCGCCGACATGGGCGAACTTCGCGGCACGGTTGTAGTAGACGACATGGCCGGGCGCATGCCCGGGGCAATGCAGCACCTCGAACAAATGGTCTCCGAACGACACCGTTTCGCCTTCCTCGAGGAACCGGTCGGGCACGCAGTTGCGCACCGCTTCGGTGAGGCCGAAGCGCCTCGCCTGGTTCTCGAGATTGGCCAGCAGCGGCTGATCGGCGATATGCGGACCAATGATGTCGACGCCGAGCGCGTCCTTCAGCTCCATGGCGCCACCGGCATGGTCGATATGGCCATGCGTGATCCAGATCGCCCCCGCGGTGATCGCATTGTCCTTCAGCGCCTGCAGCACCTTGTCGATATCGCCGCCCGGGTCGACGACGACGCCGTTCTTGTCGTCCATGTCGAACAGGATGGTGCAGTTCTGCTGGAAGGGTGTGACCGGCACGATGCCGGCATTGAGCTGACCCATGATCGTCCTTTCGCTATTTCGCCTCCGATGTAGGCGCTGGAGCGCGAGGCGTCCATGGCGGACAGGCCAGCAGCGGAACGGAAATGGGCGGCCGGAGCCGCCCATCTGGCCTGATCGAAACCGCAACCGCTTACTTGTTCATCGCGCCCATGACCGCGCCGATGATGCCGGTCAGAATGGCACCGCCACCGGCGCCACCGACAATGTTCTTGAGGTCAATGGCACTGCCCAGACCACCAGCAGCCGCAGCCGCATCGACCCCGCCGCCGCCAAGCAGGCTGCCGAGAATGGCCGCGCCGCCGACGCCGCCGATGGCGCCCCCAAGGATCTTGGTCAGCTGACCCATCGCCGCCTGCTTCAGCGCCACACCTACTGCCTGACCACCGACAACACCTGCAATTACCTGTACAACGATAGCAACGAGCGTGTTGGTATCCATGTAACTAGTCCCTCCATAGCTGCCAGCCTCCCGGGGCCGACATCATCATGAGACGCCGAATCCGGGGAAAGTCAAATGCGCGAGCGCTTAAATAAAAGGGGCGGTACGAAAACCGCCCCCATTGCATAAAAAAGCTGTGCCTACCGCTATTCCGCGGCGATCGCCTGCTTTGGCTGCACCGCAGCCGAATAGTCGTTCATCAACGTCTTGGCGATCTCGCCGACCTCGAATCGGTATGGGCCGATCTCCGAGACCGGAGTCACCTCCGCCGCCGTGCCGGTCAGGAAGCATTGCTCGAAGCCTTCGAGTTCTTCCGGCATGATGGCGCGCTCGATCACCTCGAAGCCGCGGTCCTTGGCAAGGCCGATCACCGTGCGGCGGGTGATGCCGTCGAGGAAGCAGTCCGGCGTCGGCGTGTGGATCTTGCCGTCCTTCACGAAGAAGATGTTGGCGCCGGTCGCTTCCGCCACCTGGCCGCGCCAGTCGAGCATCATGGCGTCGGCATAGCCCTTGGCCTCGGCGGCATGCTTGGACAGCGTGCAGATCATGTAGAGGCCGGCGGCCTTGGACTTGGACGGCGCTGTGCGCGGGTCGGGCCGGCGCCACTCCGCCACGTCGAGACGAATGCCCTTCAGCTTCTGCGCCGGATCGAAATAGCTCGGCCACTGCCAGATGGCGATGGCGCAGTTGATGCGGTTGTTCTGAGCCGAGACACCCATCTGCTCGCTGCCGCGCCATGCGATCGGGCGCACATAGGCGTCCTGGAAACCCTGCTTCTTCAAGAGCGTGCGGCAGGCTTCGTCGATCTCGGCAACAGAGTAGGGAATCTTGAACCCGAGCAGGCGCGCCGATTCATGCAGGCGCTCATTATGCTCGGTAAGCTTGAAGATCTGGCCGCCATAGGCACGCTCGCCCTCGAAGACCGCGCTGGCATAGTGCAGGCCATGCGTCAGCACGTGGATCTTGGCGTCGGCCCATTTGACGAACTCGCCGTTCATCCAGATGAAGCCGTCCAACTGGTCAAAAGGAACGGATGCCATGGGAACCTCCCGCGGGCGGTGCCCGCATATCGTTGTTATCAAGTGCGTTTCATATCAGCCGCGCCACAAGGCCCGGAACGTCGGCCGTGACCTTGAAGCGTAGGCGGATATTCAATCCATGGCAAACTCAGGAAGTTCCGGAAAAACGGCTTCAGCTTGCCTTTTCGTTCGCAATCCGCCGAAAAGCTTGCCAAAAATTATCATTGCGCGAAAATTACGTCAACAGTACTGACGTAATCCCGTTTCGCAGGAGAAAAAATGATCGAACGCAGCCACTCGGCCGGGAAACCGATCAGGACGGCGATCACCGAAGAGGACGGCATCGACTTCGCCATCATCGAACTGCTTTTCTTCGCCTATCGCGATTTCACCTCCGATCCCGACCAGATCTTGGCCGATTACGGCTTCGGCCGCGCCCACCATCGTGTCCTGCATTTCGTCAACCGCAGGCCGGGCCTGACGGTTGCCGAGTTGCTCGACGTGCTGAAGATCACCAAGCAGAGCCTGGCGCGGGTGCTGAAGCAGTTGATCGACACCGATCACATCGTCCAGCTGCAGGGCCCGCGCGACCGTCGCCAGCGCGAGCTCTACCCGACCGCCAAGGGCCGGGCGCTGGCGCTGGCGCTCGCGCGGCCACAGTCACGCCGCATCCGTGCCGCATTGGAGGATTCCGGAGCGGTCGAACGCTCCACGATCGAACGGTTCCTGGAGGCGATGGTCAATCCGGAACTAAGAGCGCAGATCGACATTGTGCCTGCGCAAACATCGGGGAAGAACCATGGAGACCATTGAGAAGGTTGATCATCCGGCGGCACCYGACGAYGACGCGCCGCACCTGCTGGTTGTTGATGACGACACGCGCATCCGCAACCTGCTCAAGCAGTAYCTGTCCGAGAACGGCTTTCGCGTCACCGTCGCCGGCAACTCCGGCGAGGCGCGGCGCAAGCTCGCCGGGCTCGACTTCGACCTGCTGGTGCTGGATGTGATGATGCCCGGCGAAACCGGCGTCGACCTCACCAAGGCGCTGCGGGCCGAGAAGAACGTGCCGATCCTGATGCTGACGGCGCTATCGGAAACCGACAGCCGCATCACCGGGCTGGAAGCGGGCGCCGACGACTACCTACCGAAGCCCTTCGACCCGCGCGAGTTGATCCTGCGCATCAACAACATCCTGCGCCGCGGCGGCCCGGCGGCGACGCCCAAGGTCGAGCAACTGGTGTTCGGACCCTACACATTCCAGATCGCCAAGCGTGAATTGAAGCGTGGCGGCGAGGCGCTGAAGCTGACCGACCGCGAGCAGGAGATCCTGGCTATCTTCGCCGCACGTGCCGGCGAGACGATCCCGCGCCACGAATTGGTCGGCGATGAATCGGATGTCGGCGAACGCACCATCGATGTGCAGATCAACCGGCTGCGCCGCAAGATCGAGCGCGATCCGTCCAATCCGGTGTGGCTGCAGACGGTGCGCGGTATTGGGTATCGGCTCAGCGTGGAATAAACTACGACAATGCATGCCGCCCAGAGGTGGGCAGCGGTTTTGGGATAACCTACATGCATAAAACCAAAGAAAGCGAAGCGCGCCAAATTTGGCGCGCTTGCTGCCTTTGCTGAACGGCCATCGACGACGGAAGGCGAATGGCGACCACGCAACTGGAACAGCCGGAAGGGGGCGGCCTCGGCGATCTCGCGACGCGAACGCTGAGGGCGATGCCGCGCGCCTGGAACAGGTTCTGGCGCCTGGTCGCGCTCTACATGCCGAAGCGGCTCTACGCCCGCTCGCTGATCATCGTGATCGCGCCGATGATCCTGCTGCAGTCGGTCGTCGCCTTCGTCTTCATGGAACGCCACTGGCAGACTGTCACCCAGCGCCTGTCACAGGCCACGGTGCGCGACATCGCCGCCATCATCGACATGATGGAGACCTACCCGCACGATGCCGACTACGCCAACATCATCCGTATCGCCCAGGACCGCATGCAGCTCAAGGTCGATCTGCTGCCGCCCGATCCGCTGCCGCCGCCTGGACCAAAACCCTTCTTCTCGATCCTCGACGAGGCCCTGTCGTCCGAGATCACCCGGCAGATCAACCGTCCCTTCTGGATCGACACGGTCGGCAATTCCAACATCGTCGAAGTCCGCGTTCAGCTCGAGGGCAAGGTGTTGCGCGTCTTCGTGCGCCGCAGCCAGGCCTATGCCTCGAACACGCATATCTTCCTGATCTGGATGGTCGGCACCTCGCTGGTGCTCTTGATGATCGCCATACCCTTCCTGCGCAACCAGATAAGGCCGATCCTGACCTTGGCCGAAGCCGCCGAGAGCTTCGGCAAGGGGCGGCCGATGCCGCGCGATTTCCGTCCGCGCGGCGCGGAGGAAGTGCGCCGTGCCGGCTTCGCCTTCATCCAGATGCGTGAGCGCATCGAGCGCCAGATCGAGCAGCGCACCGCCATGCTCACCGGCGTCAGCCATGACCTCAGGACCATCCTCACCCGCTTCAAGCTGCAACTGGCGCTGGCCGGCGGCAAGGCCGAGACCAAGGCCGCGCTCAACCAGGACATCGACGACATGCAGTCGATGCTGGAAGGCTATCTGGCCTTTGCCCGTGGCGAGGCCGCTGAAGACACCGGCCGCTTCGACCTCGATGCCTATTTCCAGAAGCTCGGCGAGGAAGCGCAGTTGCGCAAGTGCAGGCTGTCGACCACGCTCACCGGCGATCCGACCGTGCATGTGCGGCCGAACGCCTTTACCCGGCTGTTGTCCAACGTCATCGGCAATGCCTTCCGTTATGCCCGCACTGTCGAGGTGCACGCCAATCACGGCCGCGGCTCGCTCACGGTCATCATCGACGACGACGGTCCTGGCATCGCGCCCGACAAGCGCGAAGAGGTGTTCAAGCCGTTCCTGCGGCTCGACGAGGCGCGCAACCTCGATTCCAGCGGCACCGGCCTCGGCCTGTCGATCGCGCGCGACATCGCCCGCAGCCATGGCGGCGACATCGGTCTTGAAGACAGTCCGCTTGGCGGCCTGCGCGCCGTAATCAAGGTTCCGGCATAAACCGCGACAAGTTGGCCTTCATGCGCCCGTCATGAAACCATGATCAAGAGCGCGCATGAAGCGCGCGACCCTTATAGATTCGGCCCTGCCGCCCCGCTTCGATCCGGTGCCCGCAAGGGTGCGCTGGACCGATGCGAGAGCRGCAGGCTGGTCGCCGTTCCGYCACCGTGCCGGCGCGCTCAAGAACCTTTCCRGCAAAGGAYCGYCATGCGCATCCTGATGGTCACCGATGCATGGCGGCCGCAGGTCAACGGTGTCGTCCAYACGCTGGAACGGCTGACCGAGACGCTGARATCCTTCGACGTCGAGGTCGAYTTCCTCACGCCGAACATCTTCCGCACCTTGCCCATGCCGACCTATCCCGAYATCCGCCTGGCGCTGACGACGCCGGGCCATGTCGCGCGCCTGATCGATGCGCGCAAGGCCGACCATATCCACATCGTCACCGAAGGGCCGCTGGGAATCATGGCGCGCCGCTATTGCCGCAAGGCGGGCCGCCCCTTCACCACCAGCTACCATACGCGCTTTCCCGAATATCTGAGCGCCCGCCTGCCGGTGCCGGAGAGCTGGGCCTATAACTGGCTGCGCGACTTCCATAATTCCGGACAGGGCACGCTGGTCGCCACGCAGTCGCTGGCCGACGACCTGGCCTCGCGCGGCTTCAACAAGCTGAGGCCATGGACGCGCGGCGTCGACACCGATCATTTCCGGCCGGACAAGCGCAAGGACACGAGCTTTCCCCGCCCCGTCTTCCTCTGCGTCGGCCGCGTCGCGATCGAAAAGAACCTGACCGCCTTTCTCGACCTCGATCTGCCGGGCAGCAAGGTGGTGGTCGGCGAAGGGCCGGAACTGGCCAAGCTCAAGGCGCGCTATCCGGACGTCCATTTCCTCGGCCACCGCCCGAACGACGAGCTGGCGGAAATCTACGCCTCGGCCGATGTCTTCGTCTTTCCGAGCCGCACCGACACCTTCGGCAACGTCATCATCGAATCCCTGGCGAGCGGCACGCCAGTCGCCGCCTATCCCGTGACGGGGCCGATCGATATCGTCGGCGACGGCGTCGGCGGCGCGGTGTCGGAAGATCTGCGCGAGGCCGCGCTGAAGGCGCTTGAGGTCGACCGCGCCGAGGCCCGCCAGCGCGCCATGCGCTACAGCTGGAAAGCCTGCGCCGAGATGTTCCTCGACACGGTCGGGGAAGCGCTGGGAACGCCGCGCAAGCTGGCCGCCTGAAAGGCTCGGCGACCAGGATGCGCCGAGATTCAGGTCAGGCCGAACTGAGAATGACGTTCTCCGAGAACCGGAGCGGAGCGTACTTGAAGTACGTGAGCACCGGCCTGCGCCGACCGTAGCCCTAACTGCGCGACGACTCATGAGTGCTTCGGCCGGCGAAGGCCGGAAGCGCAGGAGAGCGCCATTCGCAAGCCGGCCTCACCTGAGTATCGCCGCATCCTAAAAAAGTCGGCCGCCGTCCGGCACCTTGCGCTCGATGGCGCCGAGCACGACGGCGCCTTCCTCGTCGGGGAAGCCGAGCGTCAGCACTTCCGACATGAACGGGCCGATCTGGCGCGGCGGGAAATTCACCACCGCGAAGACCTGGCGACCGACCAGCGTCTCCGGCGCATAGTATTTGGTGATCTGCGCCGATGACTTCTTCACCCCGATCGACGGGCCGAAATCGATCTTCAGCTTGAATGCCGGCTTGCGCGCCTCCGGAAACGGTTCCGCCTCGACGATCGTGCCGGCGCGGATGTCGACACGGTCGAAATCGGCAAAGCTGATCTCGGGCTTGCGCTCGCTGCTGGAACTCATCGGCGGTATCGGCTTGGTTCAGGCGTTTCCGTGGGTCTCAAAGAGCACGCTGGACAGCGCGTCCTTGGCCGATGTACCCGACCAGACGACGAACTGGAAGGCCTGGAAATAGCATTCGCAGGCTTCGAGCGCCGACGACAGAAGCACCTCGACCTGCTGGCTCGACGGCTCGACCCCACCGGCAAGCAGCAGCGACTGCCGGAACATGATCGCGCCTTCCTGCTCCCAGAGATCGAAATGCCCGAACAGCATCTGTTCGTTGATGAGAGACAACAGCCGCATCACTTCGAGCGTCCGCGTCTCGGGCACCTTGATGTCGAAAGCACAGGCCAGGTGCAGCGCCTCGAAATCCTCCATCCAGGAGAAGGAGACATGGTAGTCGGTCCAGCTGCCGGCCACCGAAATCGAAATCTCGTCGTCGCCGGCGCGTTCGAAGGACCAGTCGTTGTTGTGGGCCACCTGCTCGATGACGTCCACCGGGTGGATTTCGCGGGATAATTCGAGTTCGAGGAGTTCCATGAATGCTTCCTGTCGTCCCTCGCATCGGCCCGAAAATCGAATCCGATTTTCGGAAAGCACGATGCGAGCGTTCAAAGTTCTAGAGCGCACTTTGTGCGTCCAAGTGGACGCACGTCGCTCTAGTGAGCGCAGCCACACGCTCCGCGAGAGAGGGCACGCACAACGAACAATCTTGTCTAGAACTCGGACGGCCAGGACTTTCCAAACGCAAAGACCCCAACCGGACCCCACCGCCCGGCGCATGACCCTGCTTCGAATCATGCAACAAATTCAGTCTATTGATCGGGAGTCGCGTGAACAGCCCAATTTTTCGCACTGCGTCATTCGCATGTGGAAAGGCGCTGTCACGAAGATTCATGCAACGCTTGTAAGCGATTCACGGCAAAGCGATTTTTCGGATCGCGCTTTGTGGAAAAGTTTAACGATTATTTTTTCGCACGGGGCTTTGCAGCAGGCTCCGGTGCGGCCTGCCCGGTCAGTTCGGCGAGCTTCGCCTCGAGCGCCTCGACGCGCGTCGCGAGCTGGATATTGTCTTCCCTCGCCTTCACGGCCATCTCGCGCACAGCCTCGAATTCCTCGCGCTGCACCACATCCATGGAGTTCAGCATGCGTTCGGCCTGACCGCGGAACGCGGTCTCCACCTCGCGCCTGACGCCTTGAGCGGCGCCGGCGGCGTCGGTCATCAGCTTGGCGAATTCATCGAGAATGCGGTTCGGTCCGGTCGACATGGCAAATCCTCGCTTGCTCGATTTTGACGTAGTGGCGCGCGACGAGGATTGCAAGCGTGTCGCGATCTTCTTCGGCTTCGCGGCATACCGGGTCCCATTGGCGCTGGCCATCCAAGGCAATAACTATTATTATGGCCGAGGTTTAAAAGGAATACCGCCATGGCCATCAGCGCGGATCTAGGCAGCCGCTTGGAAGACGTCGTCAATCGGCTCGTCACCACCGGTCGGTACAATTCCAAAAGTGAAGTGCTGCGCGAGGGCGTTCGCCTCGTCGAAGAGCGAGAAAAGCGTCTCGCCGCGCTCGATGCGGCCCTCGCCAAGGGCATCTCGGATGCCGATGCTGGCAGATCGAAACCCGCCGAAGAAGTGTTTGACCGCCTCGAGGCCAAGTACAAGGCGGTGGCACAGAGGAGCAAATGAAGCGGCTGGTCTTTGCCGATCAGGCGGAAGCAGACCTCGAGGCCATTGGCGATCACATCGCGCTCGACAATCCGCTTCGCGCCGCGACCTTCATCAGCGAACTGCACGGTGATTGCTTGCGATTGAGGACGATGCCCGAGCGGCACCCAATCGTGGAAAGATACCGGTCGTCGGGCATTCGTCGGCACATTCGCGGCCACTATCTGATTTTCTATCGCGTTAGCCCGGATGCGGTGGAAATATTGCGCATCCTGCACGGCGCCATGGATTTTGAGAACATTCTGTTCCCTGAAGATTGAGGTCGCGGCGGCTGAAAACCGCACGCGGCTTTGCCTTGACCCCGCCAAAACCCTGCCGCATGGTCCGCGCGCGATAGACGACCGCAACCGGGAGACCCCAGTTTGAGCGAATATTTCCTGCTGCCGCTGGCCTCCCTGCCTTTCCCCAACATCAACCCGGTCATCGTGCAGATCGGACCGCTGGCCGTGCATTGGTACGGCGTCGGCTACATCGTCGGCATTCTCTTTGCCTGGTGGTACGCCAAGCGGCTCGTCACCAATCCGCGTCTCTGGCCTGACGGCAGTCTGCCGATGAAGCCGGAGGACCTCGACGATTTCATCGTCTGGGCGGCAATCGGCGTGGTGCTCGGCGGACGCACAGGCTACGTGCTGTTCTACGACCTGCCGCGCTACATCGCGCACCCGCTCGACATTTTCGCCGTCTGGCAGGGTGGCATGTCGTTCCACGGCGGGTTGCTCGGCGTGATCCTGGCCATGACGCTGTTTTCGCTCAACCGCAAGATCCATACCTGGACGCTGTTCGATGTGGTTGCCGCTGGCGTGCCGGTCGGTCTGGGCCTCGTGCGCGTCGCCAACTTCGTCAATTCGGAACTTTGGGGCAGGCCCTCGAACGTGCCCTGGGCGATCGAATTTCCGAATGGCGGACCCTTCACCCGCCATCCCAGCCAAATCTACGAGGCCCTGCTCGAAGGGCTCGTGCTGTTCCTGGTGCTGCGCTTCCTCACCCATTCACGGCTCAAGCTGAAGACGCCGCGCTTCGTCGGTGGCGCCTTCATCTGCGGCTATGGCCTGTCGCGTATCTTCGTCGAGTTCTTCCGCGAGCCCGACCAGCAACTCGGCTATCTGCTGGGCACCAACTGGCTGACCATGGGCATGATCCTGTCCACGCCGATGGTGCTCGCCGGCATCTGGGCCATGGCCACCGCAAAGCCGTTGACGCAGCATCAGCCGGCATGACCGGGCTGAAGGACCGCATCGCCGGCCTGATCGGCGCTGTGGGACCGATCCCGGTCAGCGAATACATGGCGCTCTGCCTGTTCGACCCCGAGCATGGCTATTACACCACGCGCGAGCCCTTCGGCGCGGCCGGCGATTTCATAACCGCGCCGGAAATCAGCCAGATGTTCGGCGAGCTCGTGGCGGTCTGGCTTTACCAGGCCTGGAACGATGCCGGCCGGCCTCTGCCCGCCACCTTTGCCGAGATCGGCCCCGGCCGCGGCACGCTGATGAAGGACATGCTGCGCACCTGGTCGCGGCTCGACCCGGCGCTGACGGCCGGCGCGTCCTTCGCGATGATCGAGACCAGCCCGCGCCTCGCCGAAATTCAAAAGGAAACGCTGCGCGGCCAGAAGGCGAAACTGGACTGGCACCAGACCATMGACACCTTGCCGAACCMACCGCTCTTCATCGTTGGCAACGARCTCTTCGACGCCGTGCCAATTCGGCAGTTCGTGCATATCGGTGAGGATTGGCGCGAACGCATGATCGGYCTCGACGAAGGCGACAACCTCCAGTTCTTMGCCGGCGCSGGSTCCGTYGACGCCGCGCTGCTGCCGGATGGCGCMGCCSACGCGCCGCAAGGCGCGATCGCGGAAGTGGCGCCGGCGCGCGCGGCMTTGATGTCGGCGATAGCSGAGCGCATTGCCGCCGACGGCGGCGCGGGCCTGTTYATCGACTATGGCCACTTGAAGCCCGGCATCGGCGATACCTTGCAGGCCTTGCGCAAGCACAATCGCGAGGATGTCCTGGCCAATCCCGGCGAAGCCGATCTCACCGCCCATGTTGATTTCGCGGCCCTTGCGTCAGCCGTCAGAGCGCATGGCCTCGACGCCGAGCTGACCACCCAGGGCGAATTCCTGCTCGGACTGGGCCTGCTCGAGCGCGCCGGTTCCCTGGGCGCCACCGCCGACAATCGGGCGCGGCAAGCCATTTCCGATGCCGTCGAACGCCTTGCCGGTCCTGACGCCATGGGCGAGTTGTTCAAGGTCCTGAAGATCTGGCCAATCACGAACAGGACCTGACGTCGTCGGCATTCCATGCAGGCTGGCCCGGTCCCTTGCCTTAACTTCGCCTTGACGAAACCGCCTCGCGCGGTCGACAAACCCAATCATGCTGAATCAGACCAAACCCGATCCAGTACGCTCGCCGCTCCTCGACAAGGCGCACGGCATCCGCCACGGCTATTTCACCCGCATCGGTGGTGTCTCCGGCGGCATCTACCAGGGTCTCAACATCGGCACCGGCTCCAGTGACGATCAGGCGCTGGTGGCCGAGAACAGGCGGCGCGTCGCCCAATGGATGGGTGTTCCCGCGAACCATCTGCTCACCGCGCATCAGGTCCACTCGCCGGATGTCGTCATCGCCAGGGAGCCGTTTGCAGGCCCCCGTCCCAAGGCCGATGCCATCGTCACCGACCGGCCGGGCATTGCCGTCGGCGCCTCGACCGCCGATTGCGGGCCGGTCCTGTTCGCCGATGCCGAGGCGCGCATAATCGGCGCCGCGCATGCCGGCTGGAAAGGCGCTTTCACCGGTGTGCTCGAAAACACCATTGCCGCGATGGAAGGTCTCGGCGCTCGCCGCGACCGCATCGTGGCTGTGCTTGGCCCCTCCATCGGCCCGGACAATTACGAGGTCGGGCCGGAATTCGTCGCCCGCTTCGTCGAGGCCGACGCCGGCAACGAACGTTACTTCCAGCCGTCCGCAAATCCCGGCCACTCGATGTTCGACCTCAACCGCTATACGGTCGACAGATTGCTCAAGGCCGGCGTGGCCGCCGAAGGGCTTGGCCGCTGCACTTACGCGGAAGAAKRTSTTTTTTATTCCTACCGACGCACCACCCACCGCAAGGAAGCGGATTATGGGCGGCAGGTCTCGGCAATCGTTTTGGAGAAAGAATAATGGCGCTGCATTTCGAACGTTCTGAATTCGACGCGCGGCGCGACCGGCTGCTCATCGAGATGGCGGAGAAGAAGCTCGACGCCGTGCTCCTGTTCGCGCAGGAAAGCATGTATTGGCTGACCGGCTACGACACATTCGGCTTCTGCTTCTTCCAGTGCCTGGTCGTGAAGGCCGACGGCTCGATGGTGCTGCTCACCCGCTCCGCCGACCTGCGCCAGGCGCGCCACACCTCGACCATCGACAACATCGTGCTGTGGACCGATCGGGACGGCGCCAATCCGGCGATCGACCTGCGCAACCTGCTCAACGACCTCGATCTGCTCGGCGCCCGCATCGGCGTCGAATACGACACCCATGGGCTGACCGCCTACAACGGCCGCCGCGTCGACGAGCAGTTGCAGACCTTCGGCCAGATCGCCGATGCGTCCGGCATCGTCGGCCGGCTGCGGCTGTTCAAGAGCCCGGCCGAGATCGCCAAGGCGGAGAAAGCCGCAAACCTCGCCGACGACGCCCTCGATGCCGCGCTGCCCTTGATCAAGCAAGGTGGCGACGAGGCGCTGATCCTCGCAGCCATGCAAGGCGCCGTCTTTGCCGGCGGCGGCGATTACCCGGCCAACGAGTTCATCATCGGCTCGGGCGCCGACGCCCTGCTCTGCCGCTACAAGGCCGGACGCCGCAAGCTCACCAAGAACGACCAGCTGACGCTCGAATGGGCGGGTGTCTTCCACCACTATCACGCCGCGATGATGCGAACCGTTTTGACCGGCAAGGTGTCGAAGCGTCATCAGGAATTGTTCGATGCCTCGCGTGCCGCGCTGCTTGCTGTCGAGAAGGCGATGACGCCCGGCAACACCTTCGGCGACGTCTTCGACGCGCATGCCCGCACGCTCGAGGCGCACAATCTGACCAAGCACCGGCTGAACGCCTGCGGCTATTCGCTTGGCGCCCGCTTCACGCCGTCCTGGATGGATATGCCGATGTTCTACCAGGGCAATCCCGAGCCGATCGCGCCCAACATGACGCTGTTCGCCCATATGATCATCATGGACTCCGAAACGGAGACCGCGATGACACTTGGCCGAACCTACCTCACCACGGAGTCGGCGCCGAAGCCGCTGTCGCGCCATGATCTCGACTTGATCGTGCAGTGAATCCATAATGGCTGGTTCACGCGGGGGCGTTCGCCATTAGGGAGTTTTCGGGCAAATGAGACGATCGCGGGTGACGACCGTGTCATTGCTTGCGGCGTTGGCGCTAGCGGCTTGCACCAACGCCAAGGATGTCCTCGATCCTTCCGCCGTCAAACCGCCCGTGAGCTCGGCCCAGGCTTTGCCAGCCACCCAGGGCGCCTCGGCGACCACGTCTCAGACGACGACGCCAGCTGCCACGGCCGCGCCAGCCGCTTCGACCCCCGCCACGCCGGCCCAGGCCGCTGCCGTTGCCAAGACCCGGCTGCAGGTGGCGCCGATCGTCGGCGCCTCGGTGGAGGCGGCCGCCCCCTTGACCGCCGAGCTGCAGACACGCGCCAAGCAACGCGGCCTGACGCTTGTCGGCAGCACTGACCAGACGGCGACGCATGTGCTGAAAGGTTATTTTTCGACGATGACGGAAGGCAAGGACACCACCGTCATCTATGTCTGGGACATCTACGACCCCTCGGGCAACCGCCTGCACCGCATCAACGGCCAGCAGAAGGCGCCGTCCGCCGGCAGCGGCGAGGGTTGGCCGGCGGTGGCGCCGGCAACCATGCAGGCGATCGCCGACCAGACGATCGACCAGTTCGCCGCGTGGCTTGGCGGCGGCGCTGGCTAGAGCATGATGCCGAAAAGTGTGAAGCGGTTTTCGGGCGACATCATGCTCTATCTCCTTGATTTAGAGCCGGATTCAGATTTCGGATCGATTCGATCCGAAATCATCCGGCTCTAGAGCAATTCCAGCAAAAGCCTGGAGCGGTTTCCCTTCCGCAATTGCGTCAAAGCCGGATAGCTGGAGCAGGCGGGCGGTTCCACCGAACGCCGAACTGCCCCAACGAGACTGTTGCCGGCTTGCGATGCCGATGACGTTTTGTTGCGCCCGGTTTAAGGATTCCCGACCAGGGAGGCTTGCAATACCGGCGCGGGCCGCTAAAAGCCCGCTTAAAAGGCTTATGAGAGTCTCTCCGGCCTCTCTCTCCTTCGCCAGGAACGGTGCATGAAGCTTTTCGCGGGCAATTCCAACAGGGTGCTGGCCGAAGCGGTCGCTCGCTATCTCAATATCCCGCTGGGGAAGGCCAGCGTCAGGCGCTTCGCCGATCAGGAAATCTTCGTCGAGATCCAGGAAAACGTGCGCGGCGAGGATGTCTTCATCCTGCAGTCGACCTCTTATCCGACCAACGATCATCTGATGGAACTGCTCATCATGATGGACGCCTTCATGCGCTCCTCGGCACGGCGCATAACGGCGGTGATTCCCTATTTCGGCTATGCCAGGCAGGACCGTCGCGCCTCCGGCCGCACGCCGATCTCGGCCAAGCTGGTCGCCAACATGATCACCCGCGCTGGCGCCGACCGCGTGCTGACGCTCGATCTGCACGCAGGCCAGATCCAGGGCTTCTTCGACATACCGACCGACAACCTGTTCTCGATTCCGGTGATGGCCCGCGACGTGAAGGCGAAGTACAAGCAGCTCGGCAACGTCGTCGTCGTGTCGCCCGACATTGGCGGCGTGGTGCGGGCACGCGCGCTGGCGAAACGCTTCGATGCGCAACTGGCCATCGTCGACAAGCGCCGTGAGCGGCCCGGCGAATCCGAGGTCATGAACATCATCGGCGCCGTCGCCGGCAAGGATTGCCTGCTGATCGACGACATCGTCGATTCCGGCGGCACGCTCTGCAACGCGGCCGATGCGCTGCTCGCCAACGGCGCGACCAGCGTCACGGCCTACATCACCCATGGCGTGCTCTCGGGYGGAGCTGTCGCCCGCATCAGCGGCTCGAAGCTGCAGGAACTGGTGATCACCGACTCCATCCAGCCGACGCAAAGCGTGCTCGACGCGCCCAACATCCGCGTCATCTCGATCGCCGACCTGATGGGCGAAGCGATCTCGCGCACCGCAACGGAAGAGTCCGTCTCCAGCCTGTTCGACTAAGCCGCCGCCGTCTCGATCCGCGTCGAGGCGCTCAGCCGCTTTGCGCCCTCGCCCACGTCGCGCGCGCCGCGCATGTAGCCGCGCGGCGAGGTTCCGAGCATGCGCTTGAACATGGTGATGAAGGCCGGCACGCTGTCATAGCCGAGATCGAGCGCTACCCTGGTGATCGGTTCGCCGTCGGCTAGCCTAGGCAGCGCCGCGAACAGGCAGGCCTGCTGGCGCCATGTCGACAGCGAGAGCCCTGTCTGGCGGTGGAAGGCGCGGGTGAAGGAGCGCCGGCTCATGCCGGCGGCATCGGCCCACTCGTCGATCGTCGCATGCGGCGATGGCGCCGCCACGAAGCGCCGGCAGAGCGCTGCCAGCCTCATATCCGACGGGAACGGCAGGCCGAGCGGCCGCTCCGGCAGGTTCGGGATCTCGTGCAGCAAAAGCCCCATGATCAATCCAGCGCGCCCTTCGAGCTCGCCGCCCTGCGGCAGCTTCTCCGATTCCACGATCAGGCTGTGCATCAGTTCGGTGATGCCGACGACGCGCAGGCCCCCCGGCAGCCCGGGAATGGCGTCCGGCATGACATAGACCGAGCGCATCGAGACATCGCCCAGCATCTCGACGGAATGCTCTATGCCGGCCGGTATCCACATCGCATGGTCGGGCGGCACCATCCAGCGCCCGTGCTTCGTCGTCACCAGCACGACGCCGACCAGCGCGTGCAGCAACTGGCTGCGGCTGTGGCGGTGCCGGGGCACGTGATAGCCGTCCGGATATTCGGTCGGCAGCGCCACCGCAGGGCCGACSGCCTGCTCCAGCCAYTGCCAGCGGCTTTCATGCAGCCGGCCGAGYTCGGCGGCGTCGCCCCTGAAGACTTCCCTGCCATGCGGCATCRGAATGTGGCCCACTTGCGAAACTAATGGACCAAAGCACGAAAGAAGTCGCCTGGCAATGCCCCTATAAGGCGGCTTGCGGTTCGCCGCCGAAAGACCACGGAGCATTGCCTTGACCGATACGACAGCCACCTCCGTCGCCGCGCCGGCGACGGCAAGCAACATCTCGGCGCAGGCGACGGCCTTCACCGTCATTCTTGCGGTGAGCTTCTGCCACAGCATCAACGACATCATGCAGTCGCTGCTTTCGGCCATCTATCCGCTGCTCAAGGACAATTACGGTCTCGATTTCTGGCAGATCGGCCTTCTGACTTTCACCTTCCAGGTGACGGCCTCGCTGCTGCAGCCGGTGATCGGCATGGTCACCGAYAAGCGGCCGATGCCCTATTCCYTGCCCTGGGGCATGGCTTCGTCGCTGGTCGGRTTGGTGGTGCTGGCACATGCCGGCCATTACTGGCTGCTCCTGATCGGCGCTTCGCTGATCGGCATCGGCTCGGCGATCTTCCATCCGGAATCCTCGCGCATCGCCCGCTTCGCCTCGGGCGGTCGCTTCGGACTGGCGCAGTCGCTGTTCCAGGTCGGCGGCAATTTCGGCCAGGCGATGGGCCCGCTGCTCGCCGCCTTCATCGTCGTGCCGTTCGGCCAGACCAGCATTTCCTGGTTCGCCGTCGGCTCGCTGATCGGCATCGTCGTGCTGTGGCAGGTCGGCGGCTGGTACAGCCGGCTGCGCGCCTCGCAGGCGAGCCGCAAGCAGACGGCACACGTCTCGCCCTTCCCGCGCAAGAAGGTGATGGGCGCGCTGGCCGTGCTGACGCTGCTGGTGCTGACCAAGAACGCCTACATCGCCTCGCTCTCCAGCTACTACACCTTCTACGCCATCCATAAGTTCGGCGTTTCGGTGCAGATGAGCCAAGTGATGCTGTTCCTGTTCCTCGGCGCCTCGGCGCTGGGCATCCTGCTCGGCGGCCCCTTCGGCGACCGCTACGGGCAGAAAGCGATGATCTGGTTCTCGATCGTCGGCGTGCTGCCGTTCACGCTGGCGCTGCCCTACGCCAACCTCGAATGGACGATGGTGCTGACCGTCTTGATCGGCCTGATCCTGTCCTCGGCCTTCTCCAACATCGTCGTCTTCGCGCAGGAACTGGTGCCGGGACGCGTCGGCATGATCGCCGGCATCTTCTTCGGCTTCGCCTTCGGCATGGGCGGCATCGCCGCCGCCGTGCTCGGCGTCATCGCCGACATGAAGGGCATCGATTTCGTCTACCAGATCTGCTCCTACCTGCCGTTCCTCGGCCTGCTCACGGTGTTCCTGCCGAACATGAAGGAAGCCAGGAAGGCCTGAGCGGATCCTGCTACCAGCGAACAGCCGACTTGAGCATTTTGGGCGGCGGGCAACCGCCGCCCTTTCTCAATGGTTCTTTCGCCATGCGCCCGGCGAAACGCCGGTGATCTTGCGGAAAGCGCGCGAGAAATGGCTCTGGTCGGCAAACCCGCTGGCAAGCGCGACGGCCGCCAGGCTGTCGCGTGTCTGGACGAGCTGCTGCTGCGCGCGCCTTACCTTTGCGGCTAGGTACCAGCGATGCGGCGCCATGCCGGTGGAAGTCTTGAAGGCACGGCTGAAATAGGCCTCGGAAAGTCCGGTCATCTCGGCCAGGTCGTTCAGGGCGACGGCGTTGGGCAGGCTCCGCTCCATGGACGCGATCACGCGGGCGAGTTGCGCTGGTGCGAGCCCGCCGCGCTTCTCACGCGGCCTGTTGGCGCGAAACAGATTGTAGGAAATCGCCAGGGCAAGGCTGTCGCCATAGGGGCGGCTGTCCGCGCAGGTGCCGAAACAGGCGTCCGCGAGCAGTTCGGCAAGCGTAAGGATGCGATTGTCCCTGAACATCACGCGCGGCGCGAAGCACGACGCAAGTTCGAAGGCGTCACCGAAGCATGCTCCAAGCACCGGAAGATCGAAATCGACGATCAGCCGGCGGATGTAGTGGAACCGCTGGGCAAACTGCCACAGGGGCGTGTCGGCGGGGACGAAGGTGAGATGATTTGCGGCCTGAAACCCGGCCGCGGCGGCGGAATGCGTCGGACGATGCGGCGTGAGCAACAGCTCCGCGTGGCCGCCGACCTGTTCCAGGATCGCGGTCAGGCGAGGCTTTCTCGACCGGAGATCCTCGGGGTGCCGACAGGGCCCATGCAGGTCGGAGATCTCGACAGTCACCCCGGTGAGGGCGCGCACGCAGCACCGTTGGGAAGCGGCAATGCCGGGAACCGCTCCCGGACTCGCCGTGGCCTCCTTGAAACGATCGACTGCTTGACCGGCCACCAGCCTCTCCCCGAGGGACAACGCGGCGCGTAGAATGCGCCATGCCGGTGCCTGGCGAAATTGATGAGGCGGAGGAAATTCAGCTGCCTCCAATGGACTGGCGCCGCCTCATTCTTTCGAACGATAGCGTTGCGCCGCGGCCGGCGTTCGCCGCCCGGCGACGTGTCAAAGCTGAACCAGCCCCCGCCGGCTGGCCACGGCGATTGCCTCGGTCCGGCTGAGAACGTTCAGCTTGGCAAAGATGCTGCGCAGATGCGATTTCACCGTCGTTTCGCTGATATGCAGGCTGAGGCCGATCTCCCTGTTGCCCCTGCCCTGCGCCAGCAGCGTCAGCACATGCATCTCCCGGCCGGTGAGTTCCTCGCTGCTGACGGATGCCGCGAGTTTCGCCACCAGCGACGACGGAATGCAAGTTTCGCCGGCGTGTACCTTGCGAATGCAGTCCAGCAATTCCTCTCTCTGCGCGTCCTTGAGCAGGTAGCCCCTTGCGCCGGCCTTGATGGCGCGGGAAATCTCGTGGTCGGTATCGAATGTCGTGAGCACGACCACCCGGGCGGAAGGATCCTGCCGGCGGATCTCGATCATGGCGTCGACGCCGTCCAGCACCGGCATTCGCAGGTCCAGCAGCACGACATCGGGGTGATGCTGCTGCCAGAGATCGGCGGCATCGCGGCCTGTGGCGGCTTCCGCGACCACCTGCATATCCGGCTGCCTGCCTACGATAGCCGTCAGGCCTTCGCGCACGGTCACATGGTCGTCGGCGATCAGCACGCGAATTTTGGCATTTGGGCTCTGTCCCGGCGTCGGCGTCATGGAGTTCAAGGCTCCTGCGAAGGCAAGTTGATACGCACGGCAGTGCCCGTCGCCGGAGAGCTTTGTACAGTCAGCCTCCCGCCCATTCCCTCAACGCGTTCCCTGATCCCGAGCAGGCCATAACCGTCGCTTTTGCTCGAAGGATCGAAGCCTTGACCGTCATCATGCAGGTCAAGGCAGACCTCCCCAGGCAGGAACATCAGCTTTGCCGTGAAGCGTGTCGCCTGCGCGTGGCGCAAAGCGTTGGTCATTATCTCCTGGCCTATGTGGAAGAGATTCTGCTCCCAGTCCGGGGGCAGCGATTGCGGCGCGCCGAGCACCGTGAATTCCGATTTCAGGCCGGTTCCGGCCGTCATCTTGGCGAACAGCGTATCAAGYGCTCCGCTGAGGGWGCTGRCGTCCAGAGCCCGCGGGCGCAACGCCTGGACGGAACGGCGAGCTTCGTTGAGGCTTTCACGCGCGAGATTGCGGGCGCGGTTCAAATGTTCGCCGGCTTCCTTTGGAAGGCCTTGCAGGTTTGCGTCCTCGGCGGCTTCGAGTTGCACGATTACGCCTGTAAAACCCTGCGCAAGCGTGTCGTGGATATCGCGCGCAATGCGATTGCGTTCCGCAATCACAGCGGTTTCACGGCTCTGCGCGGAAAGGCGCGTGAATTGGATCATCAGCATGGCTTGGTTGGCGAGCGCCTGGGCCAGTTCGATCTCCTCCGCGCCGAAAAGCCGCTTGTCGACGAAGCGAAGACCGATCGCCCCCTCGAGACGGCCGGCGACGAACATCGGCACCAGCAGAACCGTCACGATGCCCATTGGCAACAGGCGGTCGCGCAGGGCAAAGGGCGGCACAGTGCGTATGTCTTCGATCAGGCTGGGTTTGCCGGTGCGAAAGACCTCCGGCCACGGCCAGCGTTCTTCCATCGGCAGCCATCTGTCCATTCCGGCGAACCGTCGATCGGTATTGCTTACCACCTGGCCGTCCTCGAAGGCGAGTTCTATGCCGATCATTCCGGTCCCCGGATCGCGGCGCCAGACGCTGATGCTGTGCGCGCCGAACTGCTCCGCGATGATGCGCAGCACATGCTCCACCAATCTGGTGGGGGCCGGCTCCATTGCCAGCCCATCGAGCGTGCTTTTGAGAGCCTCGACCTGGCCGCGCGCCAGTTTCTCCGAGGCGCCCAGCGCCTGCTCGGCACGCTTGCGTTCTTCGATGTCGGTGTTCGTGCCGTACCACCGGATCACCGCGCCGGACTCGTCGAGCAAGGGGGCGCAGCGAAACAGGAACCAGCGGTACTCGCCGTCGAAACGGCGCATGCGCGCCTCGTGCTCGTCCGGGCGCGCGGATTGAATGGTCTTGCGCCAATGCTCCACCAGGCCGGCAAGATCATCGGGATGAATGACATTCATCCAGTTCCAGCCCAGCGCCTCCTCCATGGTTACGCCGGCGTAGGCGCACCACTGATTGTTGAGGAATTCGGCCGAGCCGTCCGCCCGGCAGAACCAGGTCAGCCCCGGTATCGTGTCGATCGCCAGGCGAAACCTCGCCTCCCATTGGCGCAGGTCCGCATAGATTCGAAGCGTTTCGTTCTCTTCGGTGAGCCGGGCTGAGAGCTTTTGGCTTGCCTCGAGATCGCTTCTCAACCGGGCCAGTTCCTGCCCGAGCAGCTTTAGTTTCTCGTCCGGGTCGTCAGCGGTTCCCCTGCCGGTATCCATGACGCTTCCTTGATCTTGTGAAAGCAACCTATCACCTCTGGTTTCGCTCACGGAATGGAAAATCCCTCGGTGGCGGCGGGCGCGAAACAAAAGGCCTGCTTCGTTCAATTCAGGTCAGATTCGGGCAATTCGACCGGAGCTCGCAGACATATTGTCCCCGAAGACAAGACCGTCAGTCGCGCCGAGGGCGGCGCGGCTCGAATGCCCAACATTCCGGGAGGATGAAATGCGCAAGATCGCTACGGCTGTACTGGGAGTGATGCTGTTTACCTTGCCGGCCACGGCGCGCATCTCACCCTTCCCGTCCGAATTCAAGACGCTGTCCATCGAGACCAACGGAACCAGCCTCTATGTCCGCGTTGGCGGCAAAGGGCCAGCCGTCCTCCTGCTCCATGGTTTCGGCGACACTGGCGACATGTGGGCGCCGCTTGCCGCCAAGCTGATGAAGGACCATACGGTGATCGTGCCAGACCTTCGCGGCATGGGGCTCTCGGCCCATCCCGACACTGGCTATACCAAGAAGAACCAGGCGCTCGACCTCGCCGGCATCCTCGACCATCTGAAAATCGACAAGGTCGATCTCGTCACCCACGACATCGGCAACATGGTCGGCTACGCCTTCGTCGCCCAGTACCGCGACCGCGTCRCCCGCTGGGCCGTGATCGACGCGCCGCTGCCCGGCATCGGCGATTGGGACAACATCGTCCGCCTGCCGCTSYTGTGGCATTTCAACTTCCGTGGTCCCGACATGGAGCGGCTGGTCGCGGGCCGCGAGCGCATCTATCTCGACCGTTTCTGGAACGAGCTTTCCGCCGATCCCAAGCATATCGACGAAGCGACGCGCGAACACTATGCCAAGTTCTATGCCCGTCCGCATGCCATGCACGATGCGTTCGAGCAGTTCGCCGCCTTCAACCAGGACGCAGCCGACAACAAGGAATTCCTCGCAAAAGGCGGCAAGCTCGCCATGCCTGTCCTGGCTCTTGGCGGGGACAAATCCTTCGGTACGGCGCAAGCCGACGACCTGCGCTATGTCGCCACCGACGTTTCGGCCGGGATCGTACCGGACTCCGGGCACTGGATCATGGACGAAAACCCGGACGCCACGATCAAGCTCGTCACGGATTTTCTGGCCAAATAATTGCCGGCTCACCGGACTTGATGGGAGAGACTCATGGCAAGTCAACCGACCCGCAATCCAGTACAGGATCACCTTTTGACGCCCAGCAACTGCGCTGTGCTGATCATCGACTATCAACCGGTCCAGGTAACGTCCGTTGCGTCGATGGACCGGCGGACCCTTGTCGCCAATATCGTCGCGCTGGCGAAGACGGCGAAACTCTACGACGTTCCGGTGGTGTTGACGACGGTGAACGTCAACACCGGCCGCAACCAGCCCATCATTCACCAGCTGCGCGATATCTTCCCCACCGTCGAGCCGATCGACCGCACAGCGATCAATGCCTGGGAAGACAAGGAGTTTGCCGACGCCGTCAGGGCGACCGGCCGAAAGAAGCTCGTCATGGCCGCCCTCTGGACCGAGGTGTGCCTGGCCTTTCCGGCGCTCGACACGTTGCGTGAGGGCTTCGAGGTCTATGCCGTGGTCGACGCCGTCGGCGGCACATCGGTCGAGGCGCACCAGGCCGGGCTCCAACGCATCATGCAGGCGGGAGGGGTGCCTGTAAGTTGGGTTCAGTTCGCCTGCGAACTGCAGCGCGACTGGCTGCGCGAGAAAACGGTGCCGGGMTTCGCCGAGATCGTCTTCGCGGTCGAAGGACATTGAACCGGCATCYCCTCCATTGCCAACCATGCAAGCCCCGGCTTGCCAACGCGACAGGAGAAGAAATTGAACCAGCAAGTCCTTGACCCCGTCGAAGATCGCTTCGAGGGTGCCGGCGGTCTGCAGATAGCTTTTCGCTCATGGCGCCCGTCCGCCAAGCCRCGCGGCGTCGTCGTCATCGTYCCCGGTTTCAATTCGCACAGCGGCTACTATGGCGGGGTGGCCGGGCAGCTGGTGGCCGATGGTCTGGCCGTCTATGCCGTCGACCTGCGCGGACGCGGCAAATCGGATGGCGAGCGCTTCTACGTCGACAGTTTCGACGACTATGCCGGCGATGTCGCGGGCGTCGTGAAGATCGCCAAATCGCGGGAGCCGGGCCTGCCGGTCTTCCTTCTGGGTCATAGCGCCGGCGGCGTCGTCGCCTGCCTCTACGCGCTGGACAACCAGGCCGGGTTGAAGGGGCTGATCTGCGAGAGCTTTGCCTTCCAGGTGCCGGCGCCCGACTTTGTCCTTGCCGTGCTCAAGGGGCTCAGCCACGTCGCTCCGCACGCGCGCGTCCTGCATCTGAAGAACGAAAACTTCTCGCGCGACCCGGCCGTCGTCGAAGCGATGAACGCCGATCCGCTCATCGCCCACGAAACCCAGCCGACCAAGACTATGGCCGCCATGGTCCGCGCCGATGAGAGGCTGAAGAACGAGTTCCCGCGGATGACGCTGCCCGTGCTCATCCTGCACGGTACGGCCGACAAGGCGACGAGGCCAAGCGGCAGCCAGCTCTTCTACGACACCACCGGCTCCGACGACAAAACGCTGAAGCTCTATGACGGCTATTTCCATGACCTCCTCAACGACAGTGGCAAGGAGGTCGTCATCGCCGATATCAGGAAATGGATCGGCGCGCATTTGTAAGCGGAGCTTGGGCGATCCGGGCCATGCCCGACCACGCGGTGGATGAAGGTAGTTTGTGATGTCCAGATTGAAGGGCAAGGCCGCGCTGATTACCGGCGGCACCAGCGGGATCGGTCTGGCGACGGCGCGCCGCTTCATCGAGGAAGGCGCCCGTGTTGCTATCACCGGAACCAGTGCCGGTCGTCTGGAAGAAGCGCGCGCGGCTCTCGGCGGCGATGTGCTGGCCATTACAGCCGATGCCGGAGACGTGGCGGCGCAGGATGGCATCGCGCAACAAATCGGAGCGACCTTTGGCAAGCTCGATGCCGTCTTCCTGAACGCCGGCATTGCCGATCTGCGCCCCCTTGCCGACTGGACCGACGCGGCCTTCGACCGGAGCATCGATGTCGACCTCAAGGGCCCGTACTTCCTTGTGAAAGCGCTCGTTCCGCTGCTCGCGAACCCGTCGTCTATCGTTCTCAGCGGCTCGGTCAATGCCCACATGGGAATGGCCGCGACGCATGTCTATTCGCTGGCGAAGGCCGGAATGATCTCGCTGGCGCGGACGCTTTCGGGCGAATTGATAGGGCGTGGCATCCGCGCCAACGTGATCAGCCCTGGTCCGATCGACACGCCGCTCAACGACAAGCTTGGGCTCGATCCGGAGGCAGCGAAGGCGCGCGCGAAAGCGGTGGTCGGGCTGGTGCCGGCGGGCCGGTTCGGAACGGCCGAGGAGATCGCCAATGCCGTGGTGTTCCTCGCTTCGGACGAATGCCCCTTCATGGTCGGCTCGGAGATGCTGATCGACGGCGGCATGAGCATCGTCTGAAGCAGATCTGCGCAAGCGCCGGGGCCGATTGCTCGGGCGTTTGGTCTTGAGCGTGTCCTCCCGGAAGCACCCGCCCCTGGCGGGTGCTTCAATGTTCGACAGGCGAATTCAGGCCTTGAAGAAGGCCAGCAGGTCGGCGTTGATGAGGTCGGCATGGGTTGTCGCCATGCCATGCGGCAAACCCTTGTAGACCTTCAACTCGCCCTTCTTGAGCAGCTTGATCGTAAGCAGCGCCGAGTCGGCGATCGGCACGATCTGGTCGTCATCGCCATGCATGACCAGCACCGGGACGTCGATCTTCTTCAGATCCTCGGTGAAGTCCGTCTCCGAGAACGCCTTGATGCAATCGTAATGCGCCTTGGTGCCGCCCATCATGCCCTGCCGCCACCAATTGTCGATGATGCCCTGCGATACCTGTGCGCCCGGGCGATTGAAGCCGTAGAATGGTCCGGCAGGAACGTCGCGGAAGAACTGGGCGCGGTTGGCGGCCTGGGCAGAGCGGAAGCCGTCGAACACCTCGATCGGCAGGCCGCTGGGATTGGCTGCCGTCTTGAGCATGATTGGCGGCACCGCGCCGATCAGCACCGCCTTGGCGACGCGGCCTCCGGAGCCATATTGCGCGACATAGCGCGCCACTTCACCGCCCCCGGTCGAATGGCCGACATGGATGGCGTCCTTGAGGTCGAGATGCGCGGCAAGCGCCGCTACGTCGGCGGCGTAAGTGTCCATCTCGTTGCCGATATCCGTCTGCGTCGAACGGCCGTGACCGCGGCGGTCATGGGCGATGGCGCGGTAACCCTTGGAGAGGAAGAACAGCATCTGGGCATCCCAGTCGTCGCTGCTCAGCGGCCAGCCGTGGTGGAAGACGACCGGCTGACCGGTGCCCCAGTCCTTGTAGTAGATCTGCGTTCCGTCCTTGGTGGTGATCGTGCCGCTGCCCGAGCCGGCCTTTGCGTGCGAAGCCTCAGTCATTTGCAATCTCCTTTCGCTGAATGTCGCGATAAATAATATCGCGATAACTATATGCGTAGCGCAATGGGAAACCGCTGTCCATGATAATATATATCGCGATATCATTTTTTGTGGTAATGAACGAGCGCAACGCAGGAAAGGAATTCCGCCGTGCCGCTTCCGTTGGACAATCAGCTGTGCTTCGCGCTCTACGCCACCAGCATGGCGATCAACCGCACCTACAAGCCAATGCTCGACGAGATGGGGATCACCTATCCGCAATATCTGGTGCTTAATGCGCTCGGCGAGGCGGACGGCATGTCGGTCGGCACCATTGCGCGTCGGCTGGCGCTGGAATCGAGTACCGTAACGCCGCTGGTCAAGCGGATGGAACAGGCCGGACTGGTGACCCGCCAGCGCAGCCACACCGACGAACGCCAGGTGCAAGTCGACCTCACCGCGGCCGGGCGGGCACTGCTGGCAAGATGCAATTGTCTGGGCGAAACGCTGATCGAGCGCTCGGGCATGAGTTTGGCCGAGATCAATGCCCTCACCCGAAAGGTCTGGGCGCTGCGTGACGCATTAGAGCATGATGCCGAAAAAGTGTGAAGCGGTTTTCGGACGACATCATGCTCTATCTCTTTGATTTAGAGACGGATTCAGATTTCAGGTCGACTCGACCTGAAATCATCCGGCTCTAGGCAGCGACCAGGCGGCCGACGCCTGATCGCCGGATGAGATCCAGGCCTCAGTGCAGGCCGAACTCGCGCAGCAGTTCCTCTCGGTAGCGCACGAAGCGGCGTTCGCTGCGGTCGCGCGGGCGCGGCAGGTCGACATCGATCAGCCTTGCCGCGCCGCCTTTCTCCTTGGGCAGGATCAGCACCCTGTCGGCGAGGTAGATCGCCTCTTCGAGGTCGTGGGTGACCATGACCATCGTGACGCTCTCCTCGCTCCAGATGCGTGCCAGTTCCTCCTGCATGGAGATCTTGGTCATCGCGTCGAGCGCGCCGAGCGGCTCGTCGAGCAGCAGGATCTCCGGCTGCACCGTCAGCGCCCGGGCGATGCCGACGCGCTGCGCCATGCCGCCCGAGAGCTGCCCGGGATAGGCATCGGCGAATTCGGCAAGACCGACCAGCGCGATGTGGAAACGTGCCCGCTTCTCGGCTTCCGCCTTGGGAACGCCGCGCACTTCGAGGCCGAAGGCGACATTGCCGAGCACGGTCAGCCAGGGCAACAGGCGCGGCTCCTGGAAGATCACCGCCCGCTCCTCGCCGACGCCTTCGACCTCTCTGCCGTCGATCGCGACGGCGCCGCCATCAGCCCGCTCCAGCCCTGCAAGGATGCGCAGCAGCGTCGTCTTGCCGGAGCCGCTGGCGCCGACGATGACCAGGCATTCGCCGGAGCGGATATCGAGGGTGAGCGAGCGCAGCACGGCAAGCTGGCGCCCGCCGAGGCTGAAGGACTTCGACAGGTCACGTATCGTGACCTCGCCGCGCGCAGTGGCCATGACGCTGAACTCCCCACTCAGTTGGTCTTGGTGTCGCCCGGACGGTAAAGGATATCGGCGGCCTTGAGCTTGCCCTTCGGCAGGCGACCATCGCGTTCGAGGATGTTGACCCAGAAGTCGATGTCGCGGTCGGCCACCACCGCTTTCTCGCGCAGGCCGAAGCCCGTCCAGTAACGCGCCAGGTCGCCATTCTCGCCACGCTTGTCGAGGATTCCGGCCAGGACCTTGCGCGCCTCATCGGGATTCTGCCGCGACCAGTCGGACGCCCGCGCCGACTGCTCCACGAAGTTGCGGGCAGCGTCGGGATTGGCGGCGATGAAGTCGCGCCGCAGCACGACGAAACCGCCGGCGATCTCGCCGAGCACATCCGTGTCGTTGAAGACGCCGCGCACGCCCCCATTGCTGACCAGCTGGCCGGCGAAGGTCGCCTGCCAGTAGCCCAGCCCCGCGATATCGACCTGATGCGAGCGCAAGGTCTGTTCCAGCTGCGGCCCCGGCACCACGACCAGCTTGGCGGCATCCGGCGGCAGGCCGACGCCGTGCAGTGCCTCGCGCACCGTGTAGTCGAGATGGGCGCCGAGCGTATTAACCGAGATCGTCTTGCCGGCGATGTCGGCGATCGATTTGATCGGGCTGTCCTCGAGCACGTAGAAGACGCTTTTTACGTCCTTGTTGATGCCGTTGCTCGGATAGGCCGCGACGAAGTCGTTGCCGCCGGCGATCGAATTGATCACGGCCGGCGTGGCGGCCGAACCCAGGTCGACGCTGCCGGAGGCAAGCGCAAAAAGCGATTCCGGTCCGCCGGCCGCATAGCCGACATTTTCGAGCGCGATGCCGAGACCCTTGAAATAGCCGAGCTCGTCGGCGAGCTCATGCGGGGAAATGCCGCCGCGGCTGGCGAGATAGCGGATCTTGACGGTGGCGGCTTGCGCCCTGGCGATCGAAGGCAGGCCGGCGGCGATGATGCCGGCGGCAATCGGGGCACGTAGCAGAAGCGAGCGGCGTGTGATGGTCATGGTCCGACCTTTCATGGTTTCAGGAGTGACTTGTGAAAAACTGGCGGCTCAGCCGACGGCATCGCTCCAGCGGCAGAGCCGCCGCTGCAGGCTGACCAKCGCCTGGTTGGCGATCAGGCCGAGTGCGGCGAGGATGACGATCGCGGCGAACATCAGCGGGATCTGGAAATTGTATTGCGCATTCATCACCTGGAAGCCGATGCCCTTGTTGGCGCCGATCATTTCCGATGCGATGAGGAGCAGGAGCGCGGTGGTGGCACCGAGCCTCAAGCCGATGAAGACCGAGGGAACAGCGCCGGGCAGCACGACGCGCCGGAAGATGGTCAGCCCGCTGGCCCCATAGACGCGCGCCATCTCGAGCAGCTTCGGATCGACCTCCTTGACGCCGCTGATCGTGTTGAGCAGCAGCGGGAACAGCGTCGCCCAGAAGATGACGAACACCTTGGAGGCCTCGCCCAGCCCGAGCAGCAGGATGAACACCGGGTAGAGCGCCAGCGCCGAGGTCTGGCGGAAGAGCTGAAGGATCGGGTCGAGCGCCGTCTCTACGGCACGGACCTGGCCCATCACCAGTCCGAGTGGAATGGCGACGATGACCGCCGCCGCGAAGGCAAGGCCGGCGCGCTGCAGGCTGATGGCGATGTCGCCGAGCAGGCTGCCGCCGGCGAGACCTTTCCAGAGCGCGGCGACGATGGCGTCGACCGGCGGCAGCACGGCCGCGTTGACCCAGCCGCTGCTCGCCGCCGCCTGCCAGAGCGCGAGGAAGCCGAGAAGCACGCCATAGCGCGACAAGACCCGTGCCGAGCCGCGGCTAGCCTGCCGCAGGAAATCCGTGCCGAAGCTGTTGCCGCGGTCACGCGCTCCGAGGCCTACGGGCCGTTCGATATGCTGCAGAGTCATCGTCATGCCTTTCACGTCAAGGATCCGTTCGGCGATCATTCGGCGGCGAGCACGGTCGAGCGGGCGGCCGTCCATGGGTTCCGCGGCCGCTTGAGGCCGAGGTTCTCGCGCAGCGTCCTGCCCTCATAGGCGGTGCGGAACAGACCGCGCCGCTGCAGTTCGGGGACGACAAGGTCGACGAAATCGTCGAGCCCGCCCGGCAGCCATGGCGGCAGGACGTTGAAGCCGTCGGCGGCCTCGCCGGTGAACCATTCCTCCAGCTGATCGGCAATTTGGGTGGCGCTGCCAATCACCGTGTAATGGCCGCGRGCGGTGGCAATCCATTGATAGAGCTGCCGGATGGTGAAGCTGTGCTCGTCGGCTATCTGGCGGATCAGCACCTGGCGGCTCTTCATGCCTTCGGTTTCCCTGCTCGGCGGCAACGGGCCGTCGAGCGGATAGCCCCTGAGGTCGAGCGTCTGGCCGGCAAGGCCGTTGAGCAGCGCCACGCCATCCTCGGGCAGGATCAGGTCGTTCAATTGCTGGTACTTGGCGCGGGCTTCCTCTTCGGTGCGGCCAACGAAAGGCGCCACGCCAGGCATGATGAGCACCTGCGCCGGATCGCGGCCGGCCGCTGCGACGCGTGCCTTGATGTCGCGATAGAATTCCCGCGCCGACGCCAGGTTCTGATGCGCGGTGAAGATGACTTCGGCGGAGGCTGCCGCGAGTCCGCGCCCGTCCTCGGACTGTCCCGCCTGCACCACCACGGGGTGGCCYTGCACCGACCGCGGCACGTTGAGCGGACCCTTGACGCYGAAATGCTCGCCCTTGTGGTTGACGTCGTGCARCTTGTCCTTGTCGTAGAAGCGGCCCGTTTTCTTGTCGCGGATGAAGGCATCGTCTTCCCAACTGTCCCACAGCGCCTTGACGGTCTCGACATGCTCATGCGCCCGCTCATAGCGCTCGGCGTGGTTGGGCTGGACGTCGCGATTGAAATTGCGCGCCGTGTCGTCGCCGGCCGAGGTCACGACGTTCCAACCGGCGCGGCCATCCGACAGAAGGTCGAGCGAAGCGAATTTGCGGGCGAGCGTATAGGGCTCCTCATAGGTGGTCGAGGCCGTGGCGATGAAGCCGAGATGTGTGGTGAGCGGCGCCAGCGCCGCAAACAGCGTCACCGGTTCGAAACCGGCGATCTTGGCGTTGCCGCCCTCGCGGGCGCCGAGCCCTACCGTCAGATTGTCGGCCAGGAAATACGCGTCGAACAGGCCGCGTTCCGCGGTCAAGGCAAGCTGTTTGTGGAATTCGAAATTGGTCGCGCCGTCGGCTGGCGCGTCCGGGTGGCGCCAAGCCGCGACATGCTGGCCGCCGCCCGGCAGAAAGGCGCCGAGCTTGATCTGTCTGGGTTTGCTGGAGCTGGTCATGGCTGATCCTTCCCTTCGAGAAACGACTGTCTGAAATCAGGCGGCAAGGCCGACGCCGCGTGTCGCGCCGACGACATTTGAAGCCTCGGCAACCGCCTGGCGGGCGCGGGCATGGATCGCCTCCGACACCAGGACGCCGTCGGCGAAGTCCCTGTCCGAAGCGTAGATCGCGGTCGGCATGGTCAGCGCCTCGAAGAAGCCGAAGAGCGGTCTGAGCTGATGTTCGACGATCAGCGAATGGCGCTCGCCGCCGCCAGTCGCGGCGAGGATGACCGGTTTTCCACGCAGCGAGGCGGGGTCAAGCAGGTCGAACAAATGCTTGAAAAGCCCGGTGTAGCTGCCCTTGAACGTCGGCGATCCGGCCACCAGCACGTCCGCGCTTGTCAGCTGGGCGACAATGTTGCGCGCCGCCGGATCGAGATCGGAGAGGCGCCTGGCCGGCGGGAAGGACGAGCCAAGGTCTTCGATGTCGAATATGGCTGAGGTCGCCCCGATGCGGCTCGCCACCTCACCGGCGATGTGAGTGATGAATGCCTTGGTCTTGGACGGGCGGGTCAGATTGCCTGATATCCCCACCACCAGTTTCTTCGTCATCCGGCTCTCCCCGCGATGTTTATTCATTAAGACTACCGATTTTATAGAATTAAGTGAGCGAGAAGATTTCAAAACGAAGCGGACCCGGAGATTGAGTTTGCGCCCCGTGGCCGTTGATTGGTTCAGGCAATGCGGAGCTCCGGCCACGCGACCCTGCAACGGGATGGCGCAGCTGCCGCCAGGTCGCTATGCTTGGCACCGCTTGCGCCTGCGGCTGCCTTCCGCTATAGAGCCGCCACCCGCGTAGACACCCTTGGAGGCAACGCGGAGGAAGGCCGGCTAGGCCTGCATGATCCCCAAGACGATCTGGACCGATTGTGCAAGGCCATGACGGCTTTCGACGTTTACGGACGAGCTTGCTCGCCGCGAACGCTCCACAACACGCGAAAGGAAAATGCCATGAGCCACGACGCTTACGAGCTCAAGGCCGAAGCGCGCGAACAGGTCGGTAAGGGGTCCGCCCGTGCAGTTCGCCGTGACGGTAAAGTGCCTGCAGTTATCTACGGCGACAAGCAGCCTCCCCTGGCGATTGCGCTCAACTACAAGGACATCTTCTACAAGATCCACGGCGGCGGGTTCCTGACCACGGTCGCCACGATCGATGTCGACGGCAAGAAGATCCAGGTTCTGCCGAAGGACTTCCAGCTCGACCCGGTCAAGGATTTCCCGATGCATGTCGACTTCCTGCGCATCGGCAAGGACACCGAGGTCAATGTCGACGTGCCCGTTCACTTCATCAACGAAGAAAAGTCGCCCGGCATCAAGCGCGGCGGCGTGCTCAACATCGTGCGTCACGAAGTCGAGTTCCACTGCCCGGCCAATGCGATCCCGGAATTCATCACCGTCGATCTCACCGGCGCCGAAATCGGCGACTCGATCCACATCTCGGCAGTCAAGCTGCCGGCCGGCGTCAAGCCGGTCATCTCCGATCGCGACTTCACCATCGCGACCATTGCCGGTTCCGCGGCGATGAAGCCGGAGACGGAAGCGACCGTCGAGGCGGCCGTGGCCGAGACGACGGCCCCCGCGGCCGAAGAGAAGTAATTTCTCCGCCCGGAGACGACGATGCTTGTCTTTGCAGGCCTCGGCAATCCGGGCGCGCAATATCAGAACAACCGGCACAATGTCGGCTTCATGGCGGCGGACGCGATTGCCCGCCGCCATTCCTTTTCGCCATGGTCGAGGAAGTTCCAGGGCCTGATTTCGGAAGGCTCGCTCGGCGGCGAGAAGATCCTTTTGATCAAGCCCCAGACCTTCATGAACCTGTCAGGCCAGTCGGTCGGCGAAGCAATGCGCTTCTACAAGCTCGACCAGTCGGCCCTCACCGTCTTCTATGACGAGATCGACCTTGCCGCCGGCAAGGTGCGGATCAAGGTCGGCGGCGGCTCGGGTGGGCACAACGGCATCCGCTCGCTCGACCAGCATGTCGGCAAGGATTACCGCCGCGTGCGCATCGGCGTCGGCCATCCTGGCGTGAAGGAGATGGTGCACGGCCACGTGCTGGGCGACTTCGCCAAGGCCGACCATGAATGGCTCGATGTCCTGCTCGACGCGATCGCCGACGATGCCGGATTGCTGGCCAAGGGCGACGACAGTTCATTCATGAACCGCATAACGCTCGTCTTGCGCGAGAAGCTCGTGCCGACCGGCGATGACGACCGTCCGCCGCCCAAGGCGCCGAAACAGCAGAGCCACATCCGCCAGGCGCGGCCGCAGCAGCCGCCTGCCAAGCTGCCCGAAACCGGGCCGATGGCCGCGATGCTGAAAAAGCTCCTTGGCGACAAGAAGTGAGCGCCGAGGCCGGCGCCGCGGGGCTTGACGATCGTCCGCCCTTTCGCCCATAGCCCTGATCGAATTTCGAACTCCCGATAGGACCGCAAAAGATGGGTTTCAAATGTGGCATCGTTGGCTTGCCCAACGTCGGCAAGTCGACGCTGTTCAATGCGTTGACTAGGACGGCCGCCGCGCAGGCCGCCAACTATCCTTTCTGCACCATCGAGCCGAACACCGGCGAGGTGGCGGTGCCCGACCCGCGCCTGCAGAAGATTGCCGCCATCGGCAAGTCCAAGGAGATCATCCCGACCCGCATCTCCTTCGTCGACATTGCCGGCCTGGTGCGCGGCGCTTCCAAGGGCGAAGGGCTGGGCAACCAGTTCCTCGCCAACATCCGCGAGGTCGATGCCATCGTGCATGTGCTGCGCTGCTTCGAGGATGACGACATCACCCATGTCGAGGGCCGCATCGATCCGGTCGCGGACGCCGGGACCGTCGAAACCGAGCTGATGCTTGCCGACCTCGAGAGTCTGGAACGCCGCATCGTCCAGGTCCGCAAGCGCGCCGCCGGCAAGGACAAGGAAGCGATGGCCGTGCTGCCGATGATGGAAGCGGCGCTCGAACTGCTGCAGGGCGGCAAGCCGACCCGCGTCCTGCTCAACGGCATCGCAGCGGAAGATCTGCGCATCCTGCAGGGGCTCAACCTGCTGACCTCGCACCCGGTGCTCTATGTCTGCAATGTCGCCGAGGCCGACGCCGCCACCGGCAACGAGCACACCAAGGCTGTGGAGAAGATGGCCGAGGCGCAGGGCGCCCGCGCCGTTGTGATCTCCGCTGCGATCGAAGCGGAAGTCGCCCAGCTCTCCGACGAGGAGGAGATGGAGTTCCTTGCCACGCTCGGGCTCGACGAACCTGGCCTCAACAAGGTGATCCGCGCCGGCTACGAACTGTTGCAGCTCATCACCTATTTCACGGTCGGGCCGAAGGAAACACGCGCCTGGACTATCCACAAAGGTGACAAGGCACCGCAGGCGGCCGGCGTCATCCACACCGATTTCGAGCGCGGCTTCATCCGCGCCCAGACGATTTCCTACAACGACTTCGTCACGCTGGGCGGCGAAGTGGCGGCCAAGGAAGCAGGCAAGGCGCGCGACGAAGGCAAGGAGTATGTCGTCCAGGACGGCGACATCATGCTGTTCAAGTTCAACACCTGACAGCCCGGTGCGGCGATGTCCGGCGGCCCGTTTGAAACCGATCTGCCGGATGCTCTGCGCGGTCTGGTCGGCGGCTATCGCTGGAGCCGGCAGACCGTCGGCCGCTCCGGGGCCGGCGTTTTTCGCCTCGACGCGGATAGCCAGCCGAGCCTGTTCCTGAAGATCGAGCAGGCCGGCCCCTTCGCCGAACTTGCCGGCGAGGATGCACGGCTGCGCTGGCTTGCGCGCCAAGGTGCCGATTGTCCCGAAGTGATCGCCTTCGCCCACCATGCCGGTCATGACTGGCTGTTGATGACCGCCCTCCCCGGCCTGGACCTAGCGTCGACCGGCCCCGCCTGTGCGGCGACGGCAATCGATATCATGGCCGACGCGCTAAGGGCCCTTCACGCGCTCGATCCCGGGGCGTGTCCTTTCGACCATCGACTTGATCGCCGCATAGCCGACGCACGGGCTCGCGTCGAAGCCGGTGAGGTGGACGAGACCGATTTCGATGACGAGCGGCTGGGAATGACCGCCGCCGACGCTTTCGCGCGGCTATTGGCGCTGAGGCCGGCAAGCGAGGATCTCGTGGTCACGCATGGCGACGCCTGCATGCCGAACTTCATGGCGGCCGGCGATCGCTTCAGCGGCTTTGTCGACTGCGGCCGGCTTGGCGTGGCCGATCGCCATCAGGATCTGGCGCTGGCGTGCTGGAGCATCCGGTACAATATCGGCGAGCACTGGGTGAAGCCCTTCCTCGACCGCTATGGCTTCGCCGGAACCGCCCCGGCAAAGCTCTCTTACTACCGGCTGCTGGACGAGTTCTTCTGAGCGTCTGGCAGTCGTCGGCCGCTTTTCGCCGGCGCCGGAAGGCTGCCTTGACCTTATCATGCGGCGAGTCTAATCGGCTGCTGTTCGCAGGGTCGCCGACTTGCCCTCCGAGCATTTCGCAAACTTGCCCAGTCCGGAACGTATCGAGCAAGGGAGACCAGGCGATGATCAAAGCCTTCGTCGTGGACAATGATCGCCTGCGCCTGACCGACGATCTTGCACAGGACGTCGACAGGGTCGTCTGGGCCGACCTTTTCAACCCGACCAAGGAGGAAGAGGCCGCCATCGAGAGCTGGCTGGGCATCGCCATACCGACGCGCGAGGAGATGGAGGAGATCGAGATTTCGAGCCGCCTCTATGTCGAGGACGGCGGCTACTTCATGACCGCCGTGCTGCCGGCCCAGACCGAGGTCGACGATCCCTTGATGTCGCCGGTGACTTTCGCGCTCGCCGGCAACCGGCTGATCACCATCCGCTATCATGAACCCAAGGCCTTCAAGACCTTCCCGATGCGAGCCGAAAAAGTGGCGACCGGCTGCACCAGCGGCGACACCATCCTGATCGGCCTTCTGGAGGCAATCGTCGACCGGCTCGCCGATATCCTCGAACGCGCCGGCCGCGATGTCGAGTCGATCTCGCGCGACATCTTCGAGGCGCGCTCGACCAAGGCGTCGAAGCGAAACCGCGATTTCCAGGAGCTCCTGAAAAGCATCGGCCGCAAGGAGGAGCTCGCCTCCTCCGTCCGCGACAGCCTGACATCGCTGCAACGCCTCGCCGGCTTTCTCGCCCATGTCGCGACCCAGAACAAGATGAGCAAGGATGTGCGCGCCCGCGTCAAGACGCTGTCGCGCGACGTGCTCTCGCTCGCCGACCACGCCACCTTCCTGTCGCAGAAGATYTCCTTCCTGCTCGACGCCACCCTCGGCATGATCTCGATCGAGCAGAACGCCATCATCAAGATCTTCTCGGTCGCCGCCGTCATCTTCCTGCCGCCGACGCTGGTCGCCTCGATCTATGGCATGAATTTCGACATCATCCCCGAGCTGAAGTGGCAGCTCGGCTATCCCTTCGCCATCAGCCTGATGGCGGCCTCGGCGATCGTGCCCTTCTGGTATTTCCGCCGCCGCGGCTGGCTCTGACGGCGCCGATCCATGGCAGCTGGCTTACCAGAAATCTCTTGACCAAATTGTCCTGGGCCGGCATCCGGGTTGTCCGACCCTGATGCGTGTCGCCCAAAAGCGCGTAGCGGTTTTGGGATAACGACTTGCATCGGCAAAGACCTGAAGCGCGTCGCTTGGATCTGTCCAAACGCGACGCGCTTTGGGGGATCGCATTCGCCAACCGGATTGCCGACCATGACCGGAAAGACCTGGGCCTATGAGGATTTCGTCGAGGGCGCCTCGCTCGAACTCGGCAGCAAGGACGTGAGCGCCGCCGAGATCGTCGAATTCGCCGGCGAATTCGATCCGCAGCCGATGCATCTCGACGAGGACGCCGGCAGGGCGAGCATCCTGGGAGGGCTTTCGGCTTCGGGCTGGCACACCTGCGCGATGTTCATGCGCATGCTGTGCGACGCCTTCCTGCTCGATTCGACATCGCAGGGCTCGCCGGGCATCGAGCACGTGAAATGGAAGAAGCCGGTGCTGGCCGGCGACCGGCTCACCGGCAAGGTCACCATACTTTCCAAGCGCCAGTCCAGATCCAGGCCCCAGATCGGTCTCATCGGCATGCGCAGCGAGTTGTTCAACCAGCGCGGCGAATGCGTCTTCGAGCTCGAGAATACCGGCATGTTCCTGACCCGCGAGGCCATCGCGTGACGCTCGACGAATATTTCCTGATCGGCAAAACCGTCACGCTCGGCTCGCACAAGTTCGGCGCCGAAGAGATCAAGGCCTTCGCCCGCAAATACGACCCGCAGATCTTCCATGTCGATGAAGAGGCGGCGAAGGAGAGCGTGCTTGGCGGGCTCTGTGCGTCCGGCTGGCACACCGCCGCCACCTGGATGAAATACAATCTCGCCAAGCGCATGGATACCGAAGGCGTGCGCTGGACCGGTCCCGGCCCGCAGCCCGAATTCGGCCCCTCGCCCGGCTTCCGCAATCTGAAATGGCTGAAGCCGGTCTATGCCGGCGAGACGGTGACCTTCACGCGCACAGCGCTGGCGCACCGCCCACTTGCCGGGCGCCCCGGCTGGAACCTGCTCACCCTGCGTTCGGAAGGTTTCGACACGACCGGCGACAAGGTCATCGAGTTCGACAGCGCCGTGCTGGTGAAGGTGGAGTAGTTGCACCTCTGCCTTCTCCACTTGTGGGAGAAGGTGTCGCCGAAGGCGACGGATGAGGGGTGCTCCAGGGAACACCAGCGTATCACTCCGCTGGAACACCCCTCATCCGTCTCGGCGCTGCGCGCCGATCCACCTTCTCCCACAGGGGGAGAAGGGCAAGCCTGCTTAATGCCCCTCGAACCCGATCAGCGTCCGCACCGGCACGCCCAGCGCTTCGAGCCTCCCGCGCCCGCCGATATCCGGCAGGTCGATGACGAAGCAGGCGGCGACAATGTCGGCGCCGATCTGGCGAAGCAGTTTCACCGCCGCCTCGGCCGTGCCGCCGGTGGCGATCAGGTCATCGACCAGGATCACCTTCTCGCCGGGCGAAACGCCGTCCTTGTGCATCTCCATCTCGTCCAGACCGTATTCGAGGCTGTAGGCGACGCGCACGGTTTCATAGGGCAGCTTGCCTTTCTTGCGGATCGGCACGAAGCCGGCCGAGAGCTGGTGCGCCACGGCGCCGCCGAGGATGAAGCCGCGCGCCTCGATGCCGGCGATCTTGTCGATCTTCAGCCCGGCATAAGGGTGCACCAGCTCGTCGATCGCGCGGCGAAAGGCGCGCGCATCGCTAAGCAGTGTGGTGATGTCGCGAAACAAGATGCCGGGCTTCGGATAGTCGGGAATGGTGCGGATCGCGGCAAGCAGCGTGTCTTCGAGCGAGGGTTTCATGAGACGAGGCTCTCCGCTTGTCAGGCTGTCGGATATGAACGGCGCCGGCCCATTTGTGCCCAACGCGACCTGCAAGGGCTACCGCGATGCGGCGTCCGAGACAAGCGCATCCGGCAAAGGATTGGCATCGCTCGCCTTCTCCCACGCCTGGGCGACGATCCGCCAGCGGCCGCCATCCTTGACGAGCATCAGCATCTCCACGGACCGGCTGGTTTCGCCGCCGTTCTCGACCATCTCGCCGGCAGCCGTGGCCACCGCGATGTTGCCGAACACGCGCAGTTCCAGCCCAAGGACGGTCTCTTGCAAGGATGTCAGCGTCGTTTCCGACAGGCCGCGCATCCGATCGACGAAGTCGCCGACGCCGGTCGGCTTCACCGGTCTCGCGGAGGGGAAAAGCCTCGCGCTGTCGTGGAAGTCGGAAGCGAATGCCGCCCAGCCGGGCGCAACGCCATCGCCCCAGCTGAGACTCGCGAACTGGCGCTCGACGATCGCCCGGATGGCCTGCTCGTCGCTTTCCGCCGTCTCTTCCGGCATGGCATTTCTCCTCGCGAAGTCAGTCGCCATCCTAGAGCATGATGCCGAAAAGTGTGAAGCGGTTTTCGGGCGACATCATGCTCTATCTCCTTGATTTAGAGCCGGATTCAGATTTCGGATCGACCAGATCCGAAATCATCCGGCTCTAGCGACTGCGCGGCGGGATTGAAACTCCGCCACAGCCCCGGCAGGCACCCGCCAAACGAAAAGGGCGCCTCGCGGCGCCCCTCGAAAACTTTACGGATCGACTGCGCTCAATGCGCCACGTCGGCCCATACCCTGCGCTTGGTCATGTAGACCAACGCGCCGAACAGGAGCAGGAACACCATGACGCGGAAGCCCGTCTTCTTGCGGTCTTCTAGATGTGGCTCGGCGGCAAACATCAGGAAGGCGGAAACGTCGCGGGCGTACTGGTCGACCGTCTGCGGCGAGCCATCGTCATAGGTCACCTGACCGTCCGACAGCGGCTTCGGCATCTTGAGAGACACACCGGACAGGAAGTACGGATTGTAGTGCGTGCCTTCCGGGATCACCATGCCGGCCGGCGGCGTCTGGTCGTAGCCGGTGAGCAGCGAGTGGATGTAATCCGGGCCGCCCTGGGCATACTGGGTGAAGATATCGAAGACAAAGCGCGGGAAGCCGCGCTCGACACCGCGCGCCTTGGCGAGCAGCGACATGTCGGGCGGCGCGGCGCCRCCGTTGGCCGACGCGGCGGCCTGCTCGTTCGGGAACGGCGCGGGGAAGTGATCCGACGGCTTGCCCGGACGATCGAACATRTCGCCGGCATCGTTCGGGCCGTCATGGATGGTGTATCCCGCRGCCAGCGACTTGATCTGCGGTTCCGAATAGCCAAGCCCTTCCAGSGTGCGGAAGGCGACCAGGTTCATCGAATGGCAGGCCGAGCAGACTTCCTTGTAGACCTTGAGGCCGCGCTGCAGCTGGGCCTTGTCGTAGGTGCCGAACGGCCCGGCGAAGCTCCAGCTCATTTCCTTCGGTTCGTTGATCGGGAAATGCGTCGGTGCGGCCGCGTGTTCCTCTTCGGCGGCGATGGCCCCGGCACCTGACATCCAGGTGCCCGCGGCCACCAGGCCAAGCAACGCCAGCGAGGTGAGAATCTTCTTCATGCCAAATCCCCTCAGATTCTCAGCCCTTGGTTTCCGGCGCGGCCGTCGCGCCCGCCGGATGCCCGCTGCCACCCTTGTTCTTTTCCAGCACCGCCTCGGTGATCGAGTTCGGCATCCTCCGCGGCGTCTCGATCAGGCCGAGCACCGGCATGACGATCAGGAAGAAGGCGAAGTAGAACAGCGTCGCCATCTGAGCCATGAACACGTAGCTGCCTTCCGCCGGCTGCGARCCCAGCCAGCCGAGCAGGATGGCGTCGGCCACGAAGAGCCAGAAGAACAGYTTGTACCAGGGCCGGTAGACCGCCGAGCGCACCTTGGAGGTGTCGAGCCACGGCACCAGGAACAGCATCGCAATGGCGCCGAACATGCACAGCACGCCGCCGAGCTTGGAGTTGATCGGCCCGATGTTGAAGGTGATGGCGCGCAGGATCGCGTAGAACGGCAGGAAGTACCATTCAGGAACGATGTGGGCCGGCGTCTTCAGCGGGTTGGCGACCGTGTAGTTGTCCGGGTGGCCGAGATAGTTCGGCAGGTAGAAGACGAAATAGGCGAAGAAGAGCAGGAACACGATCATGCCGAACGCGTCCTTGATGGTCGCATAAGGCGTGAACGCGACCGTGTCGGTCTTCGACTTGACCTCGATGCCGGTCGGGTTCGACTGGCCCACGACGTGCAGCGCCCAGATGTGCAGCACCACGACACCGGCGATCATGAACGGCAACAGGTAATGCAGCGCGAAGAAGCGGTTGAGCGTCGGGTCGTCGACGGCGAAGCCGCCGAGCAGCAGCTGCTGGATCCAGTTGCCGACAAGCGGGATGGCGCTGAAGAAGCCGGTGATGACGGTTGCGCCCCAGAACGACATCTGCCCCCAGGGCAGCACATAGCCCATGAAGCCGGTGGCCATCATCAGCAGGTAGATGATGCAGCCGAGGATCCAGAGCAGCTCGCGCGGCGCCTTGTAGGAACCGTAGAAGAGGCCGCGGAAGATGTGAATGTAGACGGCGACGAAGAAGAAGGAGGCGCCGTTGGAATGGAGATAGCGCAGCAGCCATCCCGAATTCACGTCGCGCATGATCTTCTCGACCGAATCGAAGGCGAGGTTGGTGTCGGAGGTATAGTGCATGGCCAGCACGATGCCGGTCAGGATCTGCGCCACCAGCATGATCGAAAGGATGCCGCCGAACGTCCACATGTAGTTGAGGTTGCGCGGCACCGGGTAGGCGACGAAGCTGTCATAGACCAGCCGRGGCAGCGGCATGCGGGCGTCGAACCAGCGTCCGATACCGGTCTTGGGCGTGTAGGTGGAGTGTCCCTCGCTCATCGAAATATCCCCTGCCTCAGCCGATAAGGATCTTGGTATCGGAAACGAACTTGAATACCGGGATCGCCATGTTCTCGGGCGCCGGGCCTTTGCGGATGCGGCCGGCGGTGTCGTACTGCGAACCGTGGCACGGGCAGAACCAGCCGCCGAAATCGCCTTCCTGGCCGAGCGGGATGCAGCC
>BFBZ01000018.1_pt31 | contig 67760 bp, 55 predicted proteins | sample 1888401 | NCBI WGS metagenome assembly BFBZ01 (sample SAMD00112614, study PRJDB3348) | symbiont metagenome | host: Chara braunii
GCCGGGCGCTGGCGGACGTCCCGCTCTTGTCGTCCGCCAGCACGGCGAACGAATGGGCCATGGTGCGTGCCGCGTCGAACCCAACCTCCAGCTCGGCCTTGATGACGTTGGCCTCGGCGGCCGCGCGGTTCATCAGGCTTTCTTTGGTCTGGCGATCGACCAGCTGCATCACCTCGTGATTGACGTATTGGTTCATGCTCTGGGTCGAGAACAGGGCGTAGCCGATCAGGATCACGCAGGTCAGTGCGAGGCACACGCCTGCAATMAGGGCGATCTTGGTCTGGATGGAGCGTATTGCCGCAAAGGATGTCAGGCGCATATTTCTCTCTCTCGGTGGCCATCGCACTGCCAAGCCTCGGCGGTGTGATGCGCGTGTGCGGGAACCATCCGGAATTCGAATTAACGGGGTTTAAGGAACCCGTCCTGGTTGCGGTCTCTGCGGCCGTTTCGGCCGCGAGAGTGTCGCAGCCCTGCGACACCCAGTAGTCTTYCGGGAAACGCAGAGATTGCTATCTTCCTATTAATGCACGCYAGGCGAGATGTAGCTGAACAATCCGGCGCGCACGGCGCAGCGAATCGATTCGTCGACGCTGCGCGCAGGTGCCGGCTTCGCGGCGTTCCTTGACGTCGATCAAATTGGGGTGCTGTATTCGCTCTAGCATGACAACTAACGACCGTTTGGGAGAAGGCCAGGAGGAGGGACATGGGGCGCTCGCCCGAGAGTGCGCATGCCGACCGCGTRCTGGATACCGTTGTCAAAGGTGATCCCAGGAAGGCTGATCCAAAAGCTGATCCAAAGGACAAGGCCGAGCCCAACCACGACAGCAAAGACGACCCCAAGAACGCTCCGGCGGCGGCTGTGTCCGCGCTGGCGGCGTCATGGCGCCGCTCCGGCCAGCTGCATGCGCTCGATCCGGCCACCCWCGCGCCATCCTGCCGCTTGACCGCGGCCGAAATYGCCGCCGCGCGCGAGCGGCTCGGACGCCTGCTCGCGATTGCCCAGGCCAGCCTCGAACGGCTGTTCCTTGCGGTCGGTGGGGTCGGCTGCTCGGTGCTGCTGGCGGATGCCGAGGGCATCGTGATCGACCGCCGCGGCGCCCGTGGCGACGACTCGACCTTCGAATCCTGGGGGCTGTGGACCGGCGCGGTATGGAGCGAGCGGCATGAGGGCACCAACGCGATCGGCACCTGCCTGGTCGAGAAACGGCCGCTCACCATCGATCGCGATCAGCATTACCTCGCCCGCAACACGCGGCTGTTCTGTACGACCGCGCCGATCTTCGACGAGCATGGCCAGCTCAAGGCGGCGCTCGATGTCTCGTCCTGTCGCGCCGATCTCACCGAAGGCTTCGGCCGCCTGATTGCGACCACGGTGGCGGACGCCGCGCGCATGATCGAGGCGGAGAATTTTCGTCAAGCCTTTCCTCATGCGCGCATCGTGCTGACGCCGGACAGCGAGCGCGAGATCAACTCGCTCCTCGCAGTCGACCGCAATGATCTGGTGATCGGTGCGACGCGGTCGGCGCGCCGTGCGCTCGGCCTGTCGGCATCGGCGTTGTCGCGTCCCGTTCCCGCCGGCGATCTCATCAAGGGCGCGCGTGCCGAAGGCGACGACATCGATGCSGCCGAACGCGCCGTGTTGAAGCGGGCGCTGGCGCGCGCCGGCGGCAACGTCTCGAAGGCCGCGAAGGAATTGGACCTGTCGCGCGCGACCCTGCACCGGAAGATGAAGCGGCTCGGACTCGAGCGGTGATCGCGCGAGGATCCGCAATTCGCCGCCGACCTGTCGCAGGACTGCGACACTTCAGCCGACCGGTTGATGACGCCCCCTGGTCTCCCGACACCGTTTGAAGGAGCCTCTCCTCAACGCCGTGTGCATCGGCGTGAATGGGAGAGACAAATGACCAAGGTTGACGTCCATGCGGCGCTCAAGCCGCCTTTCGCTGCGCGTTACGACAATTTCATCGGTGGCGCCTGGAAGGCCCCCAACGCCAGCAAATATTTCGACAACATCTCGCCGATCACCGGCCAGCCGGTGTGCCAGATCGCGCGCTCCGATGCGTCCGATATCGAGGCCGCGCTCGATGCCGCGCATGCGGCCAAGGATGGCTGGGCGCGCACCAGCGTCACCGAGCGGGCGCAGATCCTGAACAAGATYGCCGACCGCATGGAGGCCAATCTCGCCAAGCTCGCGYTGGCCGAGACMTGGGACAATGGCAAACCGATCCGCGAGACCACYGCGGCGGACATTCCGCTCGCGATCGATCATTTCCGCTATTTCGCCGGCGTCATCCGCGCCCAGGAGGGCTCGATYGCGGAGATCGATCAYGACACCATCGCCTATCACTTCCACGAGCCGCTCGGCGTGGTCGGCCAGATCATCCCGTGGAATTTCCCGATCCTGATGGCGGCGTGGAAGCTTGCGCCGGCGCTCGCGGCGGGCAATTGCGTCGTGCTCAAGCCGGCCGAGCAGACCCCGGCCTCGATCCTGGTGCTGATGGATCTGATCGGCGATCTCCTGCCGGCGGGCGTGCTCAACGTCGTCAACGGCTTYGGGCTGGAGGCCGGCAAGCCGCTGGCGTCGTCGAACCGCATCGCCAAGATCGCCTTCACCGGCGAGACCTCGACGGGGCGGCTGATCATGCAATATGCCTCGCAGAACCTGATTCCGGTGACGCTCGAGCTCGGCGGCAAGTCGCCCAACATCTTCTTCAAGGACGTCTGCGCCGAGGACGACGACTTCCTCGACAAGGCGATCGAGGGCTTCGTGATGTTCGCGCTCAATCAGGGTGAGGTCTGCACCTGTCCGAGCCGCGCGCTGATCCATGAATCGATCTATGAGCGCTTCATGGAGCGCGCCTTGCAGCGCGTCGGTGCCATCGTGCAGGGCAGCCCGCTGGATCCGGCCACCATGATCGGCGCGCAGGCGTCTGCCGAGCAGCTCTCCAAGATCCTGTCCTATATCGAGATCGGCAGGAACGAAGGCGCGCAGCTCCTGATCGGCGGCGAGCGGAACGTGCTCGGCGGTGATCTTGCCGGCGGCTACTACGTCAAGCCGACGGTGTTCAGGGGCCACAACAAGATGCGCGTGTTCCAGGAGGAGATCTTCGGCCCGGTYGTGTCGGTCACCACCTTCAAGACCGAGGACGAGGCGCTGGCGATCGCCAACGACACGCTCTACGGCCTCGGTGCCGGCGTGTGGAGCCGCGACGCCAATACCTGCTACCGCTTCGGCCGCAACATCCAGGCCGGCCGCGTGTGGACCAACTGCTATCACGCCTATCCCGCTCATGCGGCGTTCGGCGGCTACAAGCAGTCGGGCGTGGGACGCGAAACCCACAAGGTGATGCTCGACCACTATCAGCAGACCAAGAACATGCTGGTCAGCTACAGCCCGAAGAAGCTCGGCTTCTTCTGACGGCTGGGGAAGGAGCCGGTCGGGCATGAGCGCCCCGGCCGGCTTCACCGCCGCGGGGATCCCGCTCGACATGCCGTGACTGTCGGTCGCGTCAGTGCGCGCAACCTTCAATCCAATCGCGCCAGCAGCGCCGCGCGGGCYTCGGAGATGCGCCGATACAACTCGCTGCTGCCGCCGGCGTCGGGATGCGCTGATTTGGCGAGCCGGCGGAATGCGGTCTTGATGTCGGATGTCGTCAGGCTGCCTTGCAATGGCAGCTCGAGGATGGTGCGGAAGGCGACATCATCTTGGTTGCGTGTGAGCTGATCCAGCAAAGCGCTGCGCGCGGCCCGCGCCGCGATGCGCAGCTCATCCTGATCCTGGCGCCAGCGCTGCTGYGACATCACCAGACAGGCGCCGAACGCGATGCGGCCCTGTGTCTCCAACTCGTCGAGGCTGAACGGTCCGACGACGTCATAGGGCGGCGCGAGCGATACGCGCCGTCCGGCCGCGCCATCGWTGACGGGGCCGAGCCGGACGCTGTCGACGATTCCGATCGACCCGTTCCAGATCACCCACTCCGCAGCGCTCGTCATGCTGCCGCTCTCGTTGATGGGGCCACCGGTCCGTAGGCCCGCTCCCATGGCCGGACCTGGCCTCGGCGGTAGCTTTCGAACACCGGGTCAGGCCGACGTGCGGGCCGGCTTCAGCGGACCGACATCGACCTGGATCTCATCGCCCGCGACCTGCAGCGGATAGGAATGCAGCGCATTGCGCACGAGATGGGTGACGCATTTGCCGCTTGCGCCGTCGAAGCCCCATTGATGGTGCGGGCAGGTGACGGTCTTGCCATCGAAGSTCGCCTCGGTCAGCGGCACGTCGGCATGCGGGCAGCGGCCCCGCCAAGCGGTGAGCTCGCCGCCCGCGGGCCAGAGCAGCAGCACGCTCTTCTTGCCGAGTTGATACAAACCCATGCCACCCTCGGAGATGGCGCTTGTCGGACAGATTGCGGTGAAAGCCATTCTGATCGCCTGCTGATGGGTGACGTCAGGCAGGGCCACGCAAGTTCCGGACCAGCGGAAACAGCGAAACGGGTGCGCGCCTTGTCGCAAATGCGACAACTCCTGGGTCACGCTTGCCGCGAGCGGCGCGACCAGCTCACATGGTGGAGCAAAAAAACGCCGCCCGTGATGGGCGGCGTTCTCGATGCTATCAGCTGCCGCGCGGAGCGATTGCGTTGGCTACTCCTTCCGCTCCGAGGTCCAGCCCTTGTACTCGGCGACATTGTCGCGCGTGATCAGCTTGGAGGGCAGGAGCTCGACGGTCGAAGCGGGCTTCTGGCCGTTGAGGATGCTGACGCCGATCTGCACGGCGCGGCGGGCCATGAAGAATGGGTCCTGCGAGGCCGAGGCCTGGATCTGCGGCGAGGCCGGGTCCTTCAACGCGGTCTCGATGTCGGGAGCGCCGTCGACCGAGGTGATGATGATTCCGGAGCGCTGCTGCTGGCGCGCGGCGAGGTCGGTGCCGATGGCCTGCGGATCGTTGATGGCGAAGATCGCGTCGATCTTCGGGTAGCGCGTCAGATAGCCYTGCGCGACGGTGAGGCCGCCTTCGCGCGAGCCCTTGCCGTCCTGGTCGCTCGACAGCACCTTGATGCCGGGCGCCTTGGCGAACACGCTCTTGCAGCCATTGACGCGGTCGATCACGGCCGACACCTGCGGTCCGTTCTGGATGATCACGTCGCCTTTGCCGCCGAGCTTGTCGACGATGTACTGRCAGGAAATCTCGCCGGCCTGCACGTTGTTGGTSGTGACGGTGGCATCGGCGCCTTCGGCGGCGGTGTCGACCGCGACSACGAGGATGCCGGCCGCCTGCGCCTTCTTGATCGCGGGGCCGATGGCCTTGGGATCGCCGGGGTTGAGCAGGATCATGTCGACGCCCGCGGCGATGAAATTGTCGATCTGCGTGACCTGCTTGCCGAGGTCATATTCGAAGCCGACCGCGGTGATCTTGACGTTGGGATTGGTCTTCTTGGCCTCGAACTCCGCGCCCTTGGACAGGGCGACGAAGAACGGGTTGCCGAGCGAGCCGAGCGACACGCCGATCGAYTTCAGCTCCTTGGCCGAGGACGGCGCGGAGCTCATGACAAGCGCCAGTGCGGCACCGGCGAGCGAAATGGACTTCAACATGGTGTTCCTCCCTGGTCCTTCTTCAATCCCTGCGCACGGYGGACCAGCAGCCGTGGAAGAAGCGTGAGGCGAGCGCCGGCGGCGGCCGCCGATGGATAACTCTCAGGTACGGGCCGAGCCCTGCAGGCGATAGCGGTCGAGCGCGACGGCGCCGATGATCACGAGCCCCTTGATGACGTATTGCCAGATGTCGGACACGCCGACCAAGATCAGCCCGTTCGACAGCACCGCGATGATCAGCGCGCCGACCAGGGTGCCCCAGATCGAGCCGATGCCGCCGACGAAGGAGGTGCCGCCGAGGATGACGGCGGTGATCGCGTCGAGCTCATAGGATTGGCCGAGCTGCAGGCCGTTCGCCGCATAGAGCCGGGCCGCCTGCATGCCGCCGCCGAGCCCGGCGAGCAGGCCGGACATGCCATAGACGAAGATCAATACCGCCCAGACCTTGATGCCGGCGAGCCGCGCCGCGCTCTCGTTGCCGCCCACCGCATAGATATGCACGCCGAGCACGGTGCGGCGGAGGATCAGCCAGGAGCCGAGGATCACCAACAGCGCGATCACCGACAGCCATGGGATCGAGACCACGCCGGGGATGAGCGTCAACGACGCATTGCCGATGAAGGCATAAGGAATCGATGGATTGAACACGGTGGTGTCGCTGCCCATCAGSCGGGCCAGACCGCGCACCGCCGTCAGCGAGCCCAGCGTCACGATGAAGGGCGGCAGCCGGAGCAGCGCGATCAGCGCGCCGTTGACGACGCCGAAGGCCAGCCCCGTCAGCACCGCGGCCGGCAGCCACAGCGTGCCGAGATCAGGCATCTTGGACAGCGTCAGGCCGGCCATGGCCGCGGCGGCCAGGATCGAGCCGACCGACAGATCGATGCCACCGGTCAGGATCACGAAGGTCATGCCGGCCGCGAGCACGGTGTTGACCGCGGCCTGCTGCAGCACGATGCCGAGATTCTGCCCGGTGAAGAAGCGKCCTTCGGACAGCATGTGGAAGCCGATGCACAGGATCAGCAGCACCGGCAGCATGCCGGCGGCACGGATCATCAGCCGCAGCCGCTGCTGCTTGCTGTCCGGCGCGGCCGGCAGGCCGCCTGCGGTCGCCGCCTTGGCTTGAGCGGGGCTGTTGTCAGGCATGGACGTGCTCCGTCCCGGTGGCCAGTGCCATGATGTCTTCCTGGGTGATGGGAGTTGTTGCGCTCTGTTGCAGCTCGCCGGCGAGTTGGCCGGAGCGCATCACCARCACGCGGTCGCAGATGCCGAGAATCTCGGGCAGGTCGGAGGAGATCACCAGGATCGCGGTACCCGACTTGGCGAGATTGTCGATGATCGAATAGATCTCGGACTTGGCCCCGACGTCGACGCCGCGCGTCGGCTCGTCCAGGATCAGCACTTTCGGCGCGGTTGCGAGCAGGCGCGACAGCAGCACCTTCTGCTGGTTGCCGCCCGACAGGCCGCCGACAGTGACGCCCGGATTGGGCGCCCGGATGCCGAGCGCGCTGAACGCCTCGTCGGCCCGCAGGCGCGCTTTGTCGCGATCSAGAACGCCGCCGAGCCGCGCATCGCGCCCGATCACTGCGAGGTTGATGTTGTCGGCGCAGGACATGTCGAGGAACAGGCCGAGCGCCTTGCGGTCCTCGGTGAGATAGGCGATGCCGGCGTCAAGCGCGTCGCGCGGCGTCTCGATCTCGATCCGCTCGCCGTCGAGCGTGACATGGCCGGTCGTCTTCGGCGTGGCGCCGATGATCAGATGAGCGAGCTCGGTGCGCCCGGCGCCGATCAGCCCGGCGAGGCCGACGACCTCGCCGGCATGCACGGTGAGCGAGCAGCCCTTGACGCGATGGCCGTCGCCGAGATCGACCGCGGTGAGCACCGGGCGGTCGCGCTTGGCATGCGGATCGTGATCYTTCTTGTAGAACGACGACACGTCGCGTCCGACCATCATGCGGACGATGCTGTCGGCGCGGATCTCCGGCTTGTCCAGCGAGCCGACGAGGCGGCCGTCGCGCAGCACGGTGACGCGGTCGCCGAGCGCATAGACCTCGTCCATGCGGTGCGAGATATAGATGATCGCGAGCCCTTCGGCGCGCAGCTGGCGGATCAGCGCGAACAGTTTCTCGCTCTCGCCGGCCGAGAGCGATGTGGTCGGCTCGTCCATGATCAGGATCTTGGAGCGCGCATGCAGCGCRCGGGCGATCTCGACCAGCTGGCGCTGGCCCATCGACAGCTCGGCGACCAGCGTCGAGGCTGCAAAATCAGCACCCAGCCGCGTCAGGATCGGACCGACGCCCTCGCGCATCGCCCCGCGTGCCAACAGGCCCGATTGCGAYACTTCGCGGCCGAGATAGATATTCTCCGCGACCGTCAAGTTTGGCGCCAGTGACAACTCCTGGTAGATGATGGAAATGCCCGCGGCGCGGCCGCCGAGCGGTCCCTCGATGCGCACCGGGTGCCCGTCGATCCGGATCTCGCCGCCCGGATCGGGCCGATAGGCGCCGGAGAGAATCTTCATCAGCGTGGATTTGCCGGCGCCGTTTTCGCCCATCAGAGCATGGACTTCACCGGCATAGACGGTCAGATCGACCTTCTGCAGGGCCTTGATGCCGAAGAATGATTTCGACACCCCGCGCATCTCGAGGATCGGACCGCTCATCGTGCCTCCCAACGCACGTCCACTTCATTGCCGCGGCTCGTTGATAGCAGGCGCGGGGGTCGGCATTAAACTAGAGGCTGTTGCCGAATACAATATCAAAGACAACGGGCTATCGCAGGTTGACGTGATCAGCTGTGGCGCTTGCGAACGGGGTTCAGTCCTGGCGCCGATAGAGCCGGCGCCACTGCGGCAGCCGCTCGGCATAGTCTGCCGCGAGCCTGTGATCCGGCGCGAAGCTCCGCACCCGCGCCGGCGGCGTGCACACGCTCGCGATCGTCTCGCCGGTGACCGCGAGGCGCGCGAGCCGCGCCGCACCAAAGGCTGCGCCGGTCTCGCCTTCGGCGAGCCGGTGAATCGGGAYGTTCAGCACATTGGCCAGGATCGCAAGCCAGAGGTCGGAGCGCGAGCCGCCGCCGATCGCATCCGCTTCCGCGATCGCCAGGCCCGTATCGGTCAGCGCGTCGCGGCAATCGGCCAGCGCGAAGGCGACGCCTTCGAGCACGGCCTGTACGATCGCGCTGCGATCGGTGGCATGGCTCAGCCCGTCGAGCAGTCCGCGCACATTGGCGTCGTCATGCGGCGTCCGCTCGCCGGCGAGATAGGGCAGGAAGCTGACCGGCGACGGCGCTGCGGGGCAGGCGCCGAGCGGCGCCAGCAGATCAGCCTCGGAGGCGCCGAGCAGTCGCGCGATCCAGGCAAGGCAGGAGGCGGCCGACAACATTGCGCCGGCCTGCAGCCACAGCGCCGGGACGGCATGACAGAAGGTGTGGACGACGCGATCCGGATTGGCGTTGACGGTCTCGACCGGCGTGATCACGGCGCCCGATGTGCCGAGCGTGATGAAGGTGGCGCCGGGCCGGATCGCGCCGATGCCGATCGCGCCCGCCGGATTGTCGCCGGCGCCTCCGGCGATGAGCGGGCGCTTCGTCATGCCCCAGCGCGCCGCGAGCTCCGGGCGCAGCCGGCCGGCCGGCGCGCAGCCTTCGACGAGGCGCGGCATCTGCGCGCGTGACAGGCCGGTCGCCGCGAGTCCCGCGTCCGACCAATCCCGCTTATGGACATCGAGCCACAGCGAGCCCGACGCGTCGGAAACGTCCTCGATCGCCTCGCCTGAAAGCACGAGCCGGACATAGGCCTTCGGCAGCAGCACGAGGTGGATGGCGTCGAAGATCGCCTCCTCGTGGTTCGCAATCCATACCAGCTTCGGGGCGGCGAAGCCGGGCATCGCCTTGTTGCCGGTGACCTGCCGCAACGCGGGCCAGCGCTGTTCCAGCACAGCGCATTCGGCCGCCGCGCGGCCGTCGTTCCAGAGGATGCAGGATCGCAGTGGCGTCATGCCGGCGTCGAGCAGCACCGGCCCGTGCATCTGGCCGGACAGGCCGATGCCGTCGACCTCGGCCAGTGCGCCGGCATGATCGGCCTTGAGCGCATCCAAGGTCGCGAACACCGCGGCGATCCATGCGCCGGGATCCTGCTCCGCCCAGCCGGCGCGGGGAGAGTCGATTGTCAGATTGTGGCTGCGGCTCGCGACCACGCGCTGGGCATCGTCGACAAGAATCGTCTTGACTGCCGACGTGCCGAGATCGATGCCGAGATACATGAGGTCTCACGCCCGCGTGCCGGGGGATGGAAGGGCGGGGAGCGATAGCAGAGTTCCGACGGCTTTGTCATCCGGGCACGCGTCGTTGCAACCTATGACAGACGAGATCATTCGAGGAGTTGAAGCATGCAGCCATCCGCCCCGCCGACCGTAMGCGCGCCGCGCCTCGCCGGACATTACGCACTGGTGACCGGCGCCGCGCAAGGCATCGGTCGCGCGATTGCGGTGCGCTTTGCCGAGGAAGGCGCGCATGTCGCAATCAATTTCGGCGGGCCGTCGCCGTCGGGGGACGAGACCCTGGCCCTGGTGCAGGCGGCCTCGGCAGCCCATGGCCATGGAGCGCGCGATCACTTCACGGTGAAAGCCGATATCGGGGTCGAAGCCGACATCGCCGCGATGTTCGAGACGGTGCTCAAGCGCTGGCCGCAGCTCGACTGCCTCGTCAACAATGCCGGCTTCCAGCGGGAGTCGCCGAGCGAGGCCCTCGACGTCGCGACCTATCGGGCCATCCTCGAGGTGAACCTCAACGGCGCCGTGCTATGTGCACGCCATGCACTGGCGCATTTCGTTGCGCGCGGCGGCGGCAACATCATCAACACGTCGAGCGTGCACCAGATCATTCCGAAGCCCGGCTATCTCGCTTATTCGATCAGCAAGAGCGCGATGGCCGGACTGACCCGCACCTTGGCGCTGGAATTCGCCGGGCGCGGCATTCGCGTCAACTCCGTCGGCCCCGGTGCGGTCGACACGCCGATCAATGCGGCCTGGACCGGCGATCCCGTCAAGCGCGGCGTCGTCGAATCCCACATCCCGATGGGACGGGTCGCGAGCCCGGAGGAGATCGCCGGCGTGTTCGCCTTCCTGGCCTCGTCCGAGGCTAGCTACATCACGGGGCAGACGATCTATGCCTGCGGCGGGATCACGCTGTTCGGGGAATTCCGCGACAATTGGGCGAGCTGACCGCGCGGCATTGTCTCGTCCCGAGACAGCCGCGCGTCGGATCGCCACGCTGCGATTTGCGTTCTCTTAAGCAAGATCGCTGCATGGCAGCTCCTCGCAGTTGCAGCGAGGTTTCGTTAAGGCGCGGGTACGATAGTGCGCGCGTTGGCGAACGGAACTGTGATGCAACGATTGGACTCGGAAACTCGTCGCGAGCTGGCGCATCTGCTTTACAGCTCGATGCCGCTGGTCGGGACGATCTCGRCCGGGGCCGTCGTGATCGGGGCCGTGATGGCGTGGGTCGCCCGCGATCCGGGCTATGCCGCCATCACCATGGCGCTGTTGGTGATCGGCGTCTTCCGCGTCGTCAAGCTGYTGATGTTCGCAGCGCGTTTCGATCAGCTCGACGACGCCGRCATCATCCGCTGGGAGCGTCTCTATGGCCTCGGCGCYGCCGCGTTCGGGCTTGCGGTCGGCGGCTTGTCGGCCCGCGCCTTTCAGATCGGYGACGGGCCCGGCATCTGGATGTGCTTCGGCCTGTCGATGTCATTCTGCGTCGGCATCGTCTCGCGCGTCAGCCCGTGGATCGTGATGAGYTCGTCCGCGGTGCTGCTGATYCCGACCGTGATCGCCTGTGTGCTGCAGCCGGAGCCGGTCTTTCGCATGGGCGCTGCRATGCTGGTGCTGTTCTGGATCACCCTGCGCGGCACATCCTAYCGGCTCACCGCCGCGTTCACCGAGCGGATCGARGCGCAGCAGGCGCTGCGCCGCCAGGCGCATCAGGATTTCCTCACCGGCCTGCCGAACCGGGCCGCCTTCATCGCGGCATTGCGCGGGCTCGAYGGCCCCGCGGCGATCATCGCGATCGATCTCGACGGCTTCAAGAGCATCAATGACGCGTTCGGCCACCAGGCCGGCGACGAGCTGCTGTGCCAGGTCGGCGCGCGGCTGCGCCAATGCCTCGGCGACAGCGGCCTTGCGGCGCGGTTTGGCGGCGACGAATTCATGCTGCTGCTTCCGGTTGCGGCAGCGCAGCCGGGCCGCGATGCGGCCGGGGCATTGGCGCGCCGCGTTGTGAGCTCGCTCGCCGATCCATTTGTGCTGGCTGGAACCCGCGTGCAGATCGGCGCCAGCGCCGGCATTCTGCTCGCCGAGCATCGGACAGYAGAAACCGAGGCGCTGATCGACCAGGCCGATCGCGCGCTCTACGCCGCCAAACGGGCCGGCGGGCACCAATGGCGCTGGGCCGATGAGGAGCCCGCCGACACCGATTGGACGCGGGCTGACGACACCCCGGCGCTGGCGCCCGCGGTCTGAGCGCAGCGCCGGCGATGTTGCCGCCATCGCGGGGCAGGGAGCCGGCGTTCACGGGTCGCCTTGGCAAGTGCGCCGCCGCATCGTACTCCTGCCTGTAGCCTATCGAGAGAAGACAGGAGGAGGCCCATGCGGAGCGTCAGGATCGGCGCCGGCGCCGGCTATTCCGGCGACCGCATCGAGCCCGCGATCGAGCTCGCCGAGAGCGGCGCGCTGAACTATCTCGTGTTCGAATGYCTCGCCGAGCGCACCATCGCGCTGGCGCAGCAGGCGCGCATCAAGGATCCGAACGCCGGCTACGATCCGATGCTGGCGGCACGGATGCAGGCGGTGCTGCCGATCTGCCGGGCCAACACGATTCGCATCGTCACTAATATGGGCGCCGCGAATCCGACCGGTGCCGCCGAAGCGACGYGCGTGCTGGCCCGCAGGCTCGGCCTGACCGGGCTGAAGATCGCAGCSGTGACYGGKGACGAYGTGCTGGCGCGGCTGAARACGACGGATGTCGCGCTCGRCACCGGCGACACGATGGCYGGGCTCGGCAACCGCGTCGTCTCGGCCAATGCCTATGTCGGGGCGCGCGCGATCGCCGAGGCGCTCGCGGCCGGCGCKGATGTCGTGATCACCGGGCGCGCCGCGGATCCGGCGCTGTTCCTCGGTCCGCTGATTCATGAGTTCGGCTGGGCGATGGATGATTGGGACCGGCTCGGCCAGGGCACGGTGGTCGGTCATCTGCTCGAATGCGCGGGTCAGATCACCGGCGGCTATTTTGCCGATCCCGGTGTGAAGGACGTTCCGGATCTCGCCCGGCTCGGCTTTCCGATCGGCGAGGTGCGCGAGGATGGCGAGCTGATCGTCACCAAGGTCGCCGGCTCCGGCGGTTGCGTCACCGCCGCGACCGTGAAGGAGCAACTGCTCTACGAGATCCACGATCCCGCGCAGTATATCCAGCCGGACGTGGTGGCGGATTTTTCCGAGGTCACCGTCGAAGAGCTTGGCCCTGACCGTGTCAAAGTGGTGGGCGGCCGTGGCAAGCCGAAAACCGGCTTGCTGAAGACCTCGGTCGGCTATCACGATTGCTATGTCGGGGAAGGCCAGATCTCCTATGCCGGCCCTGGCGCAGTCGCACGCGGCCGCCTCGCGCTCGACATCGTGCGCGAGCGGCTGGCGCTGACCGGCGTGCCGGTCAGCGAGTTGCGCTGTGACCTGATCGGCGTCAACGCGCTGCATGGCGATGGCCACGCGCAAGCCGGCGAACCYTACGAGGTCCGCATTCGGGTCGCTGGGCGCACCGCGACGATGGCTGATGCACTCAGGATCGGCAACGAGGTCGAGACGCTCTACACCAATGGTCCCGCYGGCGGTGGCGGGGCGTGGAAATCGGCCCGCGAGGTCATTGCTGTCGCATCCTGCCTGGTGGCCGAGGATGCGGCCGAGCCCTGCGTTGAGATGCTGGTGGTTTGAGTTTTCCGGGGCTTCACGGCCCGCATCGGCTCGCGCAAGCTGTGGCCATGCTGGTGAAGGCTCCGATCAGAAGCGAGAACTCATTCGATGTATGACCTCATTGTCGTCGGCGGCGGYTCCGCGGGAGCGGCGGTCGCAGCGCGTCTGTCCGAACAGCCGGAACGGCGCGTGCTGCTGCTGGAGGCCGGCGCCGACTGGCGCGCGGACGAGGTGCCATGGGAGATCGCGACGCCCAATCCGATCCCGATCATCCATGATCGGGCCTTCCAGGAGAAGTGGCAGTGGCCGCAGCTGATGTCGCGCCGGGTGGCAGGCCAGGAGATGCGGTTCTACTGGCGCGGCAAGGGGCTCGGCGGCAGCTCGATGATGAACGGCCAGATCGCGATCCGCGGTGTGGCCGAGGCGTTCGACCAATGGGCTGCCCAGGGCTGCACCGGATGGTCGGCGCGTGAGATCATGCCGCTGTTCTCCGTGATCGAGGACGACCTCACTTATGGCGATCGCGACGGGCACGGCCAGGGCGGTCCGCTGCCGGTCTATCGGGCGCCGGCGGACCAGTGGGGGCCGATCGACGGTGGCTTGCGCGATGCGGCGCTGGCGAGCGGCTATCCCTGGTGCGACGACCTCAACGGGCCCGATGGCGAGGGCGTCGCCTGCTATCCCATCAACAGCCGCAACGGCCGCCGCATCTCGACCAACGAAGCCTATCTGGAGCCGGCGCGAGGCCGTTCGAACCTGGAGATCCGCGGCSGCGCGCTGGTCGATCGTGTCCTGATCAGCGATGGCCGYGCGACCGGCGTGCGCGTGCTTCTCGACGGCGAGGGCGCCAGGGAGATCGCGGCGCGCGAGGTCGTGCTATGCGCCGGGGCCATCCACAGCCCGGCGATCCTGTTGCGTTCGGGCCTTGGACCCGCGGCCGAGCTGCGGCACATGGGCATCGCCGTGTTGCGCGATCTGCCGGTGGGACGGCACTTCTTCGATCATCCCTTGTTCCGCACCACTATCCAGCTGCGCGAGGCGCTGCGTCCGACCGACCGCGACACGCGCCACACCAATTGCTGCGTGACCTATTCGTCCGGCCTGGCCGAGGGCGGCAAGCGCGACATGATCCTGATCGCGTTCAACCACCGTGGCATCGGCGTGCCCGGCGCGATCGGCGCCGGCCTCTTCAACGCCTTCTCGCGCGGCACGCTGAAGCTCGCCTCGCCTGATCCCTCCATCGATCCGATCGTGGACGAGAACATGCTCGCCGATCCCCGCGACATCGCCCGGATGCGGGACGCGGTGAAGCGGCTGGCCGTGATCACGCAGCAGCCGGCGTTACAGGGTATCGCCGATTGGATCCGCCTCGGCGATACCGAACTCACGCTGCCGCAGGCGGCCGCGCTGCCGGATGCCGAGCTCGACGCGCTGCTGCGCCGGGTGACCGGCGATATTCAGCATGCCGCCGGCAGCTGTCGCATGAGCGGCTTCGCCGACGCCGATGGCGTCGTCAATCCCGACGGGACGGTCAAGGGGATCGGCGGCCTGCGCGTCGCCGACGCCTCGATCATGCCGGCCGATTGTCGTGCCAACACGCATTTCACCACGGTCGTGATCGGGGAAGCGATCGCGCGGATGATGCGGAAGAGGACGTAAGCCTCAGGCGATGGCGAAGCGAAGCCCGGCGCGGGCGCGCCCGCCGGAGATCGCGATCGGCGTGCCATCGGCGCGCCAGCACGCCGCACCGGTCAAGCCGCCGTCATCACCGAAGGCGATGGCATTCATGCCGCCGGCCACGATCGGTTCGCGCTTGATCGCATGGCCGCGTGCGGCGAGCTCCTGCGCCACGCTGTCCGAAAACGCCGGCTCGAGCTCGAGCTCGCCGCCTTGCGTCCACAGCCGCGGCGCCTCCACCGCTTCCTGCAAGGACATGCGGTGGTCGATGAGGTTCACCAGCGCCTGCAGCGCCGAAGGGAAGATGCGCAGACCGCCGGGCAGGCCGAGCGCGTAGCGCAAGCGCCCATCGCGTGTCGCCATCATCGGCGCCATCGAGGTGAAGACGCGTTTTCCGGGTGCAATCGACAACGCGCGGCCGGGATGCGGATCGAAATTATACATGTAGTTGTTGGCCGTCATGCCGGTGCCGGGGATCTGCACGCAGGCGCCGAACAGGCCGTTGATGGTCTGGGTCGAGGCGACCACATTGCCCTCGGCGTCCGCGACGGTGACATGCGTGGTGTTCGCGGATTCGGTCGGGGACAGCCCCGGACCGAAGTGTCTTGCCCGGCCGATCTCAATCTGGGCCCGCCGCTCGTCAGCATAGGTCTTCGATGTCAGGCGCTCGACCGGCACGTCGACGAACGCCGGATCGGCGGTGGCGACCGCGCGATCGGCAAAGGCGATCTTCAACGCTTCGGCGAGCAGATGCGCGGCATCGGCCGAGCCGAAGCCGAGCGCGCCGATATCGAAACCTTCGAGGATGTTGAGCATCTGCACGATGTGCACGCCGCCTGAGGAGGGGGGCGGCGGACCGATGATCTCATGGCCGCGATAGGTGCCGCGGACCGGCGCGCGCTCGATTACCTTGTAGGCGGCGAGGTCGGCCATGTCGATCAAGCCGCCGGACCGAGCCATATCGTCGGCCAGCGCGGCGCCGAGCGGCCCTTGATAGAGCGCGTCCGGCCCGTGCTCGGCGATCAGCCGCAGCGATGCGGCGTAGTCGGCCTGGATGACGCGCGTGCCGGCCCGCACCGGCTCGCCGCCGGGCAGGAACAGCGCCGACAGAGCTGGATCCCGCGCAAGGTCGGCGGCGACCAGCCGGACGCAGTCGTTGAGATACGCACTCGCCACGAAGCCATGCTCGGCGAGCCGGATCGCCGGCGCCATGACCTCGGCGAGCGGCAGCCGACCATAGTGCGTCAGCGCCTCGCACCAGCCCTTCAGCGCGCCTGGCACGGCGACGGCGAGCGCGCCGACGACGTTACGGCGGTCGCGGGTTTCGCGCGCGAGCGCGATCTCGTCGGACACCGGGTCATACATCGCGGGCGTCGCGCGCAGCGGTGCGGTGCTCAGCCCATCGAGCACGATGTGGCGGCCATCGGCGAGGCGGATATGCGACAGGCCGCCGCCGAGCAGGCCGACCATCATCGGCTCGACCACCGTCAGCGCAAACAGCGCCGCCACGGCCGCGTCGATCGCATTGCCGCCGCGCATCAGCATCTCGGCACCGGCGCTCGAGGCGAGCGGATGGTTGGTCACCACCATGCCGCGCGAGCCTGTCGCCGGCTGCTTCTCGCAGGTGAAAGGGGCGATGCGCGGCGCGGGTGAATTCATCCTGATTCTCTTCTGTCGAACGGCGGCGGCCGAGCGGCCGGTGCCGATCATCCTGACCGATCCCACGCGCCGGGGAAAGAGCATCGCTGTCGGACCGAACTGATAGTTGCGCGCCATGCATGCAGCGGAGGGCATCGATCTGTCCTGTCGCGTTTTCATCACGACGCATCTGTGTTAGGCCTGCGCGCAGTTCCACTTCGTGAGCCTGCTGACGGCATGTCCCATTATGATCTGATCATTCGCGGCGGTCGCGTGCTCGACCCCGAAACCAAGCTCGATGCGACGGCCGACGTCGCCGTCAAGGACGGGGCCATCGCTGCGGTCGGCGATATCGCAGGCGTCGCGGATCAGGTGATCGATGCGGCGGGGCTCGCCGTCGTGCCCGGCTTCATCGATCTGCACGCGCACGGCCAGTCGCTGCCCGCCGATCGCATGCAGGCCTTCGATGGCGTCACCACGACCTTGGAGCTCGAGATCGGCGTGATGCCGGTGGCGCGCTGGTACGATGAGCAGGAAGCGATCGGCCGCACACTGAATTACGGCGCGGCGGCGGGCTGGGTGTTTGCGCGCATCGCGACGATGACCACGCAGCAGACCGCATCGAGCATTGCCGGCATGGGCGAGGCGATGCGCGACAAGCGTTGGATCGAAGAGGTCGCGACGGCTGCGGAGACGGCCGAGATCGTCGAGCGCACGCGGCAGGGACTGGACCAGGGCGGCCTCGGCATCGCTTTTCCGAATGCCTACGCGCCCGGCACCGGCATCAAGGAATTGTCCGAGCTGTGCAGCCTGGCCGCGAGCCAGGATGTGCCGACCTATACCCACATCGYCTATATGTCCAACGTCGATCCGCGCAGCTCGGTCGATGCCTATACGCGGCTGATCGGGCTGGCCGGCTCGACCGGTGCCCACATGCATATCTGCCATTTTAACAGCACCAGCCTGCAGGATGTCGGGCGCTGTGCCGAGCTGGTCCGGACCGCGCAGGCGCAAGGCTTGAAGGTCACGGTCGAGGCCTATCCCTATGGCACCGGCTCGACGGTCGTCGGGGCTGATTTCTTCGCCGATCCCGCCTTTTGCCAGCGCATGGGCACCGGCTATGACGCTATCGAGATGGTGGCGGAGCGGCATCGTCTCGGCAGCCGCGATGAGTTGCTGCAGCGGCAGCAGACCGATCCCGGGGCGCTGGTGCTGATCCACTTCCTCGACGTCGCCGTCAATCCGCGCCATCGCGACCTGCTCGATGTCTCCGTGTTGTTTCCCGGCGGGGCCATCGCGTCGGACGCGATGCCGTGGATCCTGTCCAACGGCACCGACTACACCGGCGAAGCGTGGCCGCTGCCGGACGATGCGGTGTCGCATCCGCGCTCGTCGGCGACCTTCGTGAAGTTCCTGCGCGAATGGGTGCTGGACCGCCAGGCGGTACCGCTGCTCGACGGCCTCGCCAAATGCACGCTGATTCCGGCGCAGATCCTGGAGCGATCAACGCCGGCGATGCGGCGCAAGGGACGGCTGCAGGCGGGATGCGATGCGGACATCGCCGTGCTCGATCTGTCATCGTTGCGTGATCGTGCCGACTTCCTCAACATGAACCGGCCGTCGGAAGGCGTGAGACATCTGCTCGTCAATGGCCGCGCCGTGATCGCCGGCGGACACCTCGTCCGCGACGCACGACCGGGCCGGCCGGTGCGGCGGCCGGTCCTGTCATGATCGTCCCCGTTCTGCTGGTGGCCGGCGCGCTCGGCGCCGGCAAGACGACCTTGCTGAATCATCTGCTGGCCAATCCTGACGGCCGGCGCATCRCCGCCGTGGTCAACGATTTCGGCGCGGTCGATATCGACGCGCAACTGCTCGGGACCGTGACCGAGGAGGTGATCAGCCTGAAGAACGGCTGCATCTGCTGCTCATTGCAGGGCGACCTGCTGCGCACATTGTCGGCGGTGATYAAGCGCGATCCCGCGCCCGATGCGATCGTGATCGAGACCTCGGGCATCTCGGATCCGGCCGAGATCATCCGCAACCTGATGGATCCTGTGATCTTCAAGGTCGCGCCGCTGGAGACTGTGGTGACGCTGGTCGATCCGCAGCGGCTGCGCGACGCGCCGGAGCTGGAGCAGGATGCGCTGTGGCGCTCGCAGCTGCGCGCGGCCGATTTCGCATTGCTGACGAAGACCGATCTGCTCGACCGCGTGGCGCTGGACGAGGTCCGTGCCGTGGTCGGTCGGCACAAGCCGCAATCGGCGATCTTCGAGGTCGCGCACGGCATCGTGCCGCCCGATCTGCTGTTCAGCCGCGAGCTGCGCGCGCCCCGGGCTATGCCGCGGCAGATGCCGGTGATGTCCGAGCCGTTCGCAACGGTGACCTGGACCTCACGTGCACCGCTGTCGCTCGCTCGCTTTCAGCAGGTGATCGGGCAGCTGGCGGCGCGGACCCTGCGCATCAAGGGGCTCCTGCTGTTCACCGAGCATCCGGGGAAGCCGATCCTGTTTCAGTCGGTGGCGACGCGCGGCACGCTGGCGCCCGCGCCGCTGCCGCCGGCCGACGGACTGACGGCGCAACTGGTGCTGATTGGGCGCGAGGGGGAGATTGCCGCAGATCAGATTGATGCGGTGATGCGCGGCATCGAGATGTCATAGCACCGGCAAGGCGARCGCTCTCAGCCGGCCTGACGAAGCTGTGCGGTGTCGGCGTCGGCCCAGCTACARCGGCCGCCACCGGCGCGCTTGGCCGCATAAAGCGCCTCGTCGACCCGGCGCAGCACCTCGTCGACCGTGTCGTCCGTYAGCGGCCGCTCGTTCACGAGCAGTCCGGCGCTGGCGCCGATYACCATGGGGATATCGGACAGCAGGAACGGCATCGACAAGGTGCGGACGGCCTCGCGCGCCAGCGCCATCGATTCATCGCGTCCTTCGGCACCGTCTGCGACCGGCTTCAGCAGCATGAACTCGTCGCCACCGAAGCGCGCGGCAAGGCCGCCYGAGCCGACGCAGTCCGACAGCCGCGTCGCGACCTGGCGCAGTAGCTCATCGCCGGCATGGTGACCGTGGCGATCGTTGACCGGCTTGAAGCCGTCGAGATCGATGGCGATGATCGCGACGCTGCCYGTGGTGCGCTCCAGTGCGGCGAGGAACGCGGCYCGATTCGGCAGGCCGGTCAGGAAGTCGTGGTTGGCCTGGCGGGCCAGCGCATGTTTGGCCTCGAGTCGCTCRATGAACGCGGTGCTGAGATGGCGCGATGCTTCGCGGATCGAGAACCAGAACAGGACGAGCATCGCGGCGCCGAGCTGGTAGGGCAGCTCCGGGCGCATCAAGCCGGCCACCAATGTGGGCGCGAACAGCACGGCGGTTGTCGTCAGCACCACCCAGGGGCGGATCGCCGCGCGCGAGACCATGCCGACGCAATAGGACATCGACAGTCCGAACGCGATCCACGCGCCCGGCGCATCGTTGAGCTGAAAGGCCCGAAAGGTGAGGGCGCCGAGCGCGAGSCCAAAGGCGGTTGCGCCGGCGGCATAGACCTTTTCCCAGAGCACCACGTCCCGGTCGGAGAGGCGGGCGCTGCGCTGCTTGTAGCGGAGCAGGCTGACCACGCGGCCGATCGCGTTGACGATGATCGCGAACGTGATCGCGATGTAGCCGGGGTCGCGATGCAGGACGGCCAGCGTGACCGATCCGGTGATCGCGGCCGCGTTGATCGACATCACCTGYGGCAGGGACGTGTACAGGAGCTCGACCAGCTCGCGCCGGATCGCCGGGTTCGGATCAACGAATCTGGAAGACTGCCCATGTCCCATGGAACCACCATGAGACACCTTTCCTAACAGTTGATGGGCGGCCACATCTCGCGCGACGAAGAGGTTTGCGATTACCTTAAATCTTCGTCAACGCAAACGTCGAAGCCTCACGGAGCGCGGCTTGGATCGCTGATGGCATAGACCGGCGTCGCTGTTGCCATTCTCGGGGACATGGTGGTCGCGGCGGCGACCTTTGGCGGCTCGGACTTCGGCAGCTCYGCCTTAGYCTCCGTTTTGGGCGGATCAAGCTTCAAGGGGCGGAGCGGCTGACGCTTCGCCATCGCATCCAGCACGGCCCGGTTTGCCTTTTCCAGCCGCTTGGCAGCAGCGACGTCGGCGAAGGCACGATCGAATTTGCGCATCCGGTAGAAAACGATGCCGCGATCGATATAGGCCTCTTGATAGCGCGGATCGAGCTGGATCGCGGTGTCCAGATCGYTCAGAGCCGCCGAGAGGTCGCCTTTCTGGAACGAAGCCATGCCGCGATCATGRAAGGCGCGCGCATCGTTCGATGGAGCGTTGCCGGGGAAGGCTGCGTCCGCATTGCACGRAGCAGCAGCGCCCGGCGCGCAGGACGAACGCTCCTGCTCGGCCGAGTAGACCGCGTCGACYTTGCTGACCCGAAGCGGCAGGGTCTCGGCAGCTGCCGGTGCACCGGCGTTTGCGGCGGCATTGGCCGGCGTCTCGACGGCGGCTCCCGCGGGCGCCTCCGCGGTCGTCGTCGCCTCCGGCGTCACCGCAACCGTCTCGATCGGCTTGGCAGGSACTTCATGCGGCTTGAGCTTGTTGGTCGCGACCACGATCGGCTTYAATGGCGCGACTGAAGCCGCCGACATATGGGTGAACAGGAGATAACCGGTCAGCGCCACGGCAGAGGCGCCGGCCAACGCCATCACGCCGGATGCGACCTTGTGCACCTTGGCCGCGACGGCGAGCTTGGACTCCTGCTGACTCTCGTCCTGCGCGGCCCCGAGCAGGCGGTCATAAGCAGCACGCTGCTCCTTGTCGCCGAGGATGTCGTGAGCGCGGACGATCTGCCGAAACCGCAGCGCCGTGTCGGGATCTCCCGCGTTGAGGTCGGGATGGCTCTCCTTGACCGCCTTGCGGAACGCTGCCCTGATGTCGTCAGCGTCGTCGTCCGGAAGAGCTCCGAGCAAATCGTAAAGCGTCTTCATGATCGATCTCGCTGCAGGTTTCCCTCGTCTCCGATCGAAATTCCCACGGCGAATTTACGCTGGAGCACTCGTACTAACACTTTCCGCCTTGCACGATGCTGGGCCAATTCGGCGGAAAAATGACTGAAAATGGCGAAATTCGCAGCCAATTCTGCCGGGTTTGGAACCATGAAACGCTTGAACCTGTCTGGGGTCTCGCTGTTGCAGCTTCCGGCATGGTGAAGAAAAAGTTTGAAATGACGTTTAACGCGAGGGCCTATGGCCTCATCAAATCGCGTGACGTGCAGCACATTCCCTGGGGCGTGCCGGCCGTTATGGTCCGCATGCAACGAGCGATCGCGGGATCGGCGAGGTGATGTCATGAGACGGAGGGCTGGGACAATCGCAGCGGTTGCATCGTTTGCGTCACCTGCCGGTGTCCGCGCGCAGCGAGCGGCTCCGCAGGGACGTCATGCCACCCTGGTGGACGCGTGGGCGAGGCCCGGCGCTGCGGCTGCAGTCTTTGTCGGCACGGCTCCGGACCGGCCGGTGCCGGACCTGTCCGGCCGCTGAAGAGCATGTCCTGCCGGCAGCGGACCACTCCTTTGCGCGCGGCAGGCGCGCACGTCGCCCGCTTGCGGGGGCGGCCGGCCGGCCGCTATACCGATCGCATGAGCGATTTTCACGGCGTCTTTCCCTATCCTGTCTCTTATACACATCGCGCACGTCGCCCGCTTGCGGGGGCGGCCGGCCGGCCGCTATACCGATCGCATGAGCGATTTTCACGGCGTCTTTCCCTATCTSGCYTCACCGATCAGCGCCGACGGTACGATCCGCACCGATGTGCTGGRACGGCTTTGCGATGACCTGATCCAWGCCGGCGTGCATGGCCTGACGCCGCTCGGTTCGACCGGCGAGTTCGCCTATCTCGACCGCGCCCAGCGCATGACCGTGGTCGAGGCGACCATCGACGCGGCGAAGGGRCGCGTTCCGGTCGTCGCCGGTGTGGCATCGACCGCGATCGCCGACGCGGTGGCGCAGGCCAAGGCCTATCAGAAGCGCGGCGTCAGCGGCATTCTCGCGGTGCTCGAGGCCTATTTTCCGGTGAGTGATGCGGGCATCGATGCCTATTTTCGTGCCATCGCCGATGCCGTCGATGTTCCTGTCGTCATCTACACCAATCCGCAATTTCAACGGTCCGACCTGTCGCTCGATGTGATCGCGCGCCTCGCCGAGCATCCGCGCATCAACTACATCAAGGACGCCTCGACCAATACGGGACGGTTGTTGTCGATCATCAACCGATGCGGCGATGCCCTGAAGGTGTTCGCGGCGTCGTCGCACATTCCCGCTGCCGTGATGCTGATCGGCGGCGAGGGGTGGATGGCCGGACCCGCCTGCATCATCCCGCGCCAGAGCGTCGAGCTCTACAATCTCTGCAGGGCGTCCTGTTGGGATGATGCGATCAAGCTGCAGAAGAAGCTTTGGCGCGTCAACGAGGCGTTTGCCCGCTTCAATCTCGCCGCCTGCATCAAGGCCGGGCTGGCGATCCAGGGATATGACGTCGGCGACCCGGTGCCGCCACAGGCCGCACTGACCGCCCAGCAGCGCAAGGTCGTCGAAGAGGTGCTGCGCAGCCTGGGGTGACACGCGGATGACGGCCCGGCTCTCTCCGGTGTCATTCCGGGACAGCCCGAAGGGCTGAGCCCGGCATCCCGTCTCCGCGGCGCCTCGGCCGGSCAGGTTTGGCGACGCCGACCCCCYAAAACATTGTTTKTGGCCATGGATTTGGGGCTCGCGCTGACGCCCGTCCCGGAATGACGGCAGCGGTTGTGTCGACCGGCAAATCCGCTAAAAAGCATGCAATTGCATTTGAACTTACCCAAGGACTGACGAATGAACATTCTTCCCAACAATATGCGGTTCGGAGCGGGGCAGCCCGTCAAGCGCCTGGAGGATCAGCGGCTGCTCACCGGGAAGGGGCAGTTCATCGACGACARGCCGGATGACGGCGCGCTGTGGCTTTRCGTGCTGCGCTCGCCGCATGCGCATGCGAAAATCCTGTCGATCGACACCGCTGCGGCGCGCGAGATCGCGGGCGTGCAGGCGATCTATACCGGCGCCGATCTCGTCGCCGACGACGTCGGCACCATCCCGACGCTTGCGATCTTCAAGCGGCCCGACGGCAAGCCGATGACGGTGCCGCCGCGTCGCCTGCTCGCCCATGAGGTCGTCCGATACACCGGTGAGGCCGTCGCGGCCGTCGTCGCCACCTCGCGCGTGATCGCGCAGGAAGCCGCCGAAGCGATCGTCGTCGACTATGAGGTGCTGCCGGCAGTCACCGATCCGGTGCAGGCGCTCGAGCCTGGTGCGCCCGTCGTCTGGGCCGAGGCGCCCGACAACATTGTCGCCGCGATGAGCTATGGCGATGCCGCCAAGGTCGAAGAGGCCTTCGCCAGCGCCCCGCACAAGGTCTCGCTCGACATCGTCAGCCAGCGCCTGGTGCCTTCGGCAATGGAGCCGCGCTCGACGATCGCCGAGATCGAGAAGAAGACCGGCCGCCTGCTGCTGTATGTGCAGTCGCAGACGCCGGCCTCGACCCGCGACGTGCTGGCGGAAGCCGTGCTGAAGCGGCCGAAGGAGAGCGTGCGCGTGCTGGTCGGCGACATCGGCGGCGGCTTCGGCCAGAAGACSAACCTCTATCCSGAGGATGGCATCGTCGCTTATGCCGCCACCAAGCTGGCCAAGAAGATCCGCTGGCGCGCCGAGCGTACGGATGAGTTCGTCGGCGGCACCCATGGCCGCGACCTCACCTCGACCGCCGAGTTCGCGTTGGACGCCAAGGGCAAGGTGCTGGCCTATCGCGTGCGCTCGATCGGCGCCACCGGCGCCTATTCGTCCGGCGCGGCCAACATCATCCCGCTGGTGCTCGGGCCGTTCGTGCAGACCGGCGTCTACGATTTGCCGCTGGTGCATTTCGAGGTGAAGACGGTGATGACGCACACCGCGCCGGTCGGCGCCTATCGCGGCGCCGGACGCCCCGAGGCGGTGTTCATCGTCGAGCGCCTGTTCGATACGGCGGCACGCCAGATCGGCATCGATCCGCGCACCATCCGCAAGGCGAACTACATCAAGCCGGCGCAATTGCCCTACACCAATGCGGTCGGCCAGGTGTATGATTCCGGTGCCTTCGCCCACATGCTGGAGCGCGCCTCCAAGCTCGCCGACTGGGACGGCTTCAATGCGCGGAAGCGCGAAGCCAAAAAGCGCGGTATGCTCTACGGCCGCGGGCTGACCAGCTACATCGAATGGACCGGCGGTCGCGCACACACCGAGAAGGTGTCGCTGCACGCGACGTCCGAGGGCCGCGTGATCCTGCATTCCGGCACCATGGCAATGGGGCAGGGGCTGCAGACCACCTACACCCAGATGATCTCCGACACGCTCGGCATTCCCTTGGACAAGATCGACGTCGTGCAGGGCGACACCGATCTGGCCACCGGTTTCGGCAGCGTCGGCTCGCGCTCGCTGTTCGTCGGCGGCACGGCAGTGGCGGTATCGTCGAACGACCTGATGACGAAGGCCCGGGAAAAGGCATCGAATCTGCTGGAGACGGCGGTCGAGGACATCGAATATCGCGACGGCTTTCTCACGGTCGTCGGCACCGACCGCCGCATCAGCCTGTTCGAGATCGCACAGAAAGAACAGGGCGCCAAGCTGTCGGTCGACAGCGAGGGCGAGGTCGACGGCCCGAGCTGGCCGAACGGCACGCATATCTGCGAGGTCGAGATCGACCCGGAGACCGGCATCAGCCGYGTGGTGCGCTACACCACGGTCGACGACGTCGGGGTCGCGGTCAATCCGATGCTGGTGGCCGGCCAGATCCATGGCGGCGTCGCCCAGGGCATCGGCCAGGCGCTGTACGAGAACGTCGCCTATGATGCCGACGGCCAGCTCCTGACCGCGACCTATCAGGACTACTGCATCCCACGCGCCGACGACGTGCCGCCGATCGTCGTCACGCTCGACGATTCCGCGCCCTGCAAGACCAATCCGCTGGGTTCGAAAGGCTGTGGCGAGTCCGGTGCCATCGGCGGCCCGCCCTGCGTCACCAACGGCGTGATGGACGCGCTGTTTGAACTCGGCATCACCAACCTGCAGACGCCGCTGACGCCGGAGAAGGTGTGGGCTGCGATCCGCGATGCCAAGGCAAAGAAGGCTGCGGCCTGACGGTGAACGATGAGACCGCCGCGCCCGTCCTCTGCTAGCCGGTGCGCGGGCGCGGCGGTCACCACGTCACAGCAGGTGTGATTCTATCCGCGAATGGTGATGCCGCGGCCGCAGGCGTTGTTGATGAAGCAGGCGCGCAGCGCATCGTCGAGCTGCTCGGACCGTTTCCCGTCCAGACTGACGTCTGGAAAACCGTGACCCCGCAGATAGACCTGCATCTGTAGAACGGCGCGATGGCCGCCCAGCGTGACGATGGTTTCGAGGTCCTGCTTGGCCTCCGGCTCTCGCCCAATGCGGGTCAGGATCAGAGCGCGCTGCACGAACATGTTGACGAGGTCGGGCCGCACCGGGCCGGGAAGGACGCGCTGCCCCGGCGGGCCGAGAACTTTGTTCAGGTCGGCAAGCGCACCGTTGTCGTCTCCCATGCCGGCCAGAATCGTCACCCGCATCTGCAAGGCCTGGAGATCGGACCCGGCCGCGAGCAGCGCATCGAGGTCCTCCTTGGCGCCAGCCGTCTTGCCGCTCTGCAGCCGAATCTCGGCGCGCGTCATGCGCGGTCGCCGCTCGTCGGGCTCAAGCGCGATGGCGGAATCGAGATCCGCTTCCGCCTGCTCCGGTCTGCCGCTCCGGTTCGACAGGAGGGCGCGGATCCAGAGCGCATCGACCGACAAGGGATTGAGCGCGAGGGCCTTGGTGGCCAGTTCGAGTCCAGCCTGATCGTCCTGACCGATCAGGATGAAGGCCATGGTTGCCAGCGCATCGGCATTGTCGCCATCGGCCTGCAGCGCCGCCGTCACGTCGCGGGTGGCTTCGGTAAGCTGGGCCGGGATTCTCAGCCGGGCGCGGAGCAGCAGGGCCGCTGCGTTGCTGGGCTGCTCGGTGATCGCCGTATCCAACTCTGCGATGGCTTGCGGCAGCCTGGCAATCTCGGTGAGTTGCCGGGCGCGGAGGACGCGCTGCTGCGAACGGACATCCGCGGGCAGAGTTGCTGAAATCTCCRGCGGATCGCATTCGCCGCGTGCTCTGGCCGGATAAGGCAGCTTGCATGTTCCGAAACTGRACGAGCGGATCGGGCCGGCCGTACCCAGCGTGTCTTCGGCGCGCGAGGGCGTACTCATCAGCTCGGCAATGAGCATGAGCGGAATCGCGAAGCGCATGCGGAATGTCATCGGCGGGCTCACTTGCAGAGCTTGTCGAGCATGCAGGCGCGGATCGCGTCCTTGAAGTCGGGCGTCAGTTGGTCCGGCGCTTCGCTCGATCGCCAATAGCCGGCTGTGCGCAGCGCGACGACCGTCTTCTTGAGCGCGGACTCCTCGGTGGTCACGGCCTGGATCATGTCATCGAAAGCGAGGTCGGTTTCGCCGAGCTCCCGGTGCATCAATGCGCGCATGCGAACGGCTTCGCCGGACGGAGGAAAGATCCCCGCAGCGCGATCGAACTCCGCGAGCGCTTCCCGAAATTGCTGGCGCTTGGCGAGAATGAGTCCAAGGTCGAAGAATGTCTCATATTGCTCGGATCCGAGCGATTTTGCTTCCTGCAGGTCGGCAAACGCCTGCTGCTCGCGTCCGGGCGTGTAGGTCAGTAAATGACCTCGTGCCGTGAGCGACATGGCGGATCGGCGATAGGTCACAGCGGCGTTCAGGTCCTGCTCGGCGCGATCAASGTGACCGAGCATCCAGTGGATCCGGGCGCGGTTCTTCAGAGCGATGAAATAGAAGTCCAGCCGATTGCCTTGATAGTCGAAATAGGGCTTGAGATTGATCTCGTCGGGACCGAGCCCAACCAGAGCATCAGCTGTCTTCAATGCCTCGTCGAAACGGCGCAGGCCCTGATTGCTGGTGCTGCTGAAGAGCAGCGCATACTGGTTTCTCGGGGCGATCGTCAGCGCCATCGCATAAAAGCGGATCGCGGTGCGGTAGTCTCCGGCGTCCTCATACCCGGCGCCCACGCGCCACATCGCGTCCGGGTTCGACGGGTTGAGCGTCAGCACCTTCTCGATGAGTGATCTGCCCAGAGTGCCGTCGCCGAGACGGAGCGCTGTCGATGAGCGCGATAGCAGCAGCTCCTCATCGGTGGGAAGGAGCGCGATCGCCGCATCGTAATCCTGTGCCGCGAGGGTCCAGCGCTTGGTATAGTAGTAGCCCGAACCCCGGACCGAGAGGGCGCGGCCGCGCTCGGCGGCCGGTTTGGCGCCATCGGCGATCAGTCTGGAGCAGGCCGCGATGACGCTCTCGGGATCGCTCCTGAGCTGCGACGCCACACACTCGCCAGTATCCTGCGCGGCCGCCGTTCCGGGGGTAGCGAATGCCAGAAGGACGATGGCTGCAGCAAATTGGCGAATGGCAGGTCGGATCATCGCGGCTCCCCGAAGCAGGGCAACCGAATATCGGCAATTTTCAAAAGSRCGTGTAATGAAACAACTAAAGGTTTAGATATGGCGCGCGAAGGGCGAAGCCGGGATCTCGAACCGCACGCTGAAATCGCCAGCGCCGCCCGCAAACCGCAAGCTCCCGCCATGGGCCTGCGCGACCTCGGCGGCGATGGCCAGGCCAAGCCCTGAGCCATGCGATCCATCGCCTTTCTGGAACGGCGACACCAGATGCTGCTGCGCCTCGGCTGCGATCCCCGGTCCGTCGTCCCACACGACGATCGCGACATGCGCCGCCGCTCKCTCCACCCTGACCATCAGTCGCGTTCGCGCCCCATGCGCCAGCGCGTTGTGAATGAGATTGGCGAGCGCCTCGCGCAGGCTGATGGCATCTGCGGCGATCACGGTGTCTCCCTCCGACGGGACGAAGCTGACGGAGACCTCGCGATCCAGCGACAGTGGCACGCTCTGCGACAGCACCGACTTGGCCAGCGCATTGATGTCGGTCGCCGCAAAACGCGGCGCCTGGGCGCGGTGCTGGATCATCGCGTGATCGAGCARTTGGCTGGTGAGSCGGGCGAGGTCCGCGATGCGGCCACGGAGCTTGTCGAGCGCCTTCGGATCCCTGGTCTGGTCGGTCAGCAGTTCGACCTCGGCGTCAATGGCCGCGAGCGGCGTGCGCAATTGGTGGGTGGCGTCGGCGATGAAGCGCTGCATCAGCGTGATGCGCTCSGACAGGCGCTGCATGAAGCCGTCGATGGCGCCGACCAGAGCGCGCACCTCGCGYGGGGGCRTCATGGCGATGGGGCTGAGATCATCCGGGCGTCGCCTGACGATCTCGGCCTCGATCCGCGTCAGCGGGGCGAACACCAGCCGGAGGCACAGCGCGGTCGCGACCAGCGCCAGCAGGCTCATCGCCGCGATCAGGCCGATGGCCTTCGACGCCAGATCCCAGGTCAGGCTGTCGCGGGCGCGCAGGGTCTGCGCCAGCACGATCGCGCTCCAGCCGTCGCCCGGCGCACCGTCGAGCCGGCGTGCCACGGCGGCAATCCGCACCGGCTGGTCGCGATAGACGCCGTCGCGCAGCACGACGCCCTCCCGGAGCGCCGCAGCCGGCGCGCTGATGGCGAGATCATCATAGCCGGCGACGACGACGCCGCGCGGATCCGTGACGCGATAGAACACCAGATCATACGCCGATAATGTCGCGAAGGCCGCGGCTGGCGGATCGAGCGTCACCACGCCGCCCTGCATGTAGATGTTCTCGGCGATCTGCACGGCGCCGCCGGCGAGCAGCCTGTCATAGGCGTCGCGCGCCGCGGTCGCGGCATATTGCCAGGCGGCGAGGCTGAGCACGACCGCGCCCACGGYCAGGATCGCGCCGATCGCGATCAAGAGCCGCGCGCGCAACGATGTCCTGATGTCACGAAGCGTGGAGCTGATAGCCAAGGCCGCGCTCGGTCTTGATTTCGACTGTTGTTGCCGCCAGCTTGCGGCGCAGCCGCGCGATGAACTGCTCGACGGCGTTCGGGCTCGGGTCCTGGTCGAAGCTGAACAGCTGCTCGACCAACTCCTCCTTGSCGACGTAGCGGCCSGGMCGCGCSGCGAGAATYTCCAGYACSGTYAGYTCGCGCCGGGTCAGGTCCAGCGGCTGGCCGGCGACGCTGGCGGTGCGGCCGGCGCGGTCGATCACCAGCGGCCCCAGCGTCAGCAGATTGTCGGACTGCCCYGCRGCGCGCCGCAGCAGCGCRCGGGCGCGCGCCTCCAACTCGCGATAGTCGAACGGCTTGATCAGATAATCGTCGGCGCCGAGGTCGAGTGCGCCGATGCGGTCGTCAACCGCGGAGCGCGCCGTCAGTACCAGCACCGGCGTGCGCAGGCCGCGCTTGCGCAGATGCTTGAGCACGGCGAATCCGTYCATGTTCGGCAGCATCACGTCGAGCACRATCAGGTCATAGGTCTGCACCTCGATCAGCTCGCTCGCGGTCCGGCCGTCCTTTTCCCAGTCGACGGCGTAGCCGATCCGTTCGAACCGGCTGGTCACGGCGGCGCCGATCTCGGGCGTGTCTTCCACCAGCAGGATGCGCAAGGTCTCGTTGTCCGCCTCGGAGTCAGTTTCGCGTCAGTCTCCTCCTCTATCACTTCGAATAAGGGCGCCGAAGTGCACCGGGCGAAATTTCGCACTGCAATATGAAGGAGGGGAGGACGCATGACCGTCCATCAATCGCAATCCCAGTTCGAGCCGCTGCTCTCGGTCGAGGGCGTGACGCTGCAATACAAGACGCCGGACACGTTGGTCACGGCGACCTATCGCGTCGATTTCAAGGTGTTCGATTCCGACCGCTTCGTGCTGCTCGGCCCCTCCGGCTGCGGCAAGTCGACGCTGCTGAAGGCGATCGGCGGCTATCTGAAGCCGACCGAAGGCCGTATCCGTCTCAAGGGCCACGACGTCACCGAGCCCGGGCCGGACCGCATGATGGTGTTCCAGGAGTTCGACCAGCTGTTGCCCTGGAAGACGGTGCGCGAGAATGTCGTGTTTGCGCTCACCGCCAGCGGCCGGTTGGGTGCGGCCGAGGCCAATGAGCGGGCGAAGTCCTATATCGACAAGGTCGGCCTGACCAAGTTCATCGACTCCTATCCGCACATGCTGTCGGGCGGCATGAAGCAGCGCGTGGCGATCGCCCGGGGCATGGCGATGGAGCCGGACGTGCTGCTGATGGACGAGCCGTTCGCTGCATTGGATGCGCTGACCCGGCGCAAGATGCAGGACGAGCTGCTGCAGCTCTGGCAGGACACCCGCTTCACGGTGCTGTTCGTCACGCATTCGATCGAGGAGGCGATCAAGATCGGCTCGCGCATCCTGTTGCTGTCGCCGCATCCGGGCCGCGTCCGCGCCAGATGTGTATAAGAGACAGCGTCCGCGCCGAGCTCAACAGCGTGCCGCCCGAGGAGATGGGCACCGGCAAGCAGTCGGCGCTCGAAACCCGCATCAACGACATGCTGTTCGGCCATCACTGAAACACGAGGAGAGCATCATGAGCGAGACGCTGGCGCTGCGCCCCGAAATCGTCAATGCGGAGACGCCCCTCGGCGACGTCAAGGTCGAGGCGAGCCTGTCCATCATCGAGCGGATCTACCATGTCGCTGGTGTCCGCAAGGCCATCATCCTGGTGGCCTTGGCGGCGCTGTGGCAGGCCTATGGATTGTGGCTCGGCAACCCCTTGCTGTTTCCGACCTTCACCGACACCCTCTCCGCGTTCTTCGAGAACATCGCCAATGGCGTGATTCCGGCGCGGACGCTGGTGTCGCTGGAGACGCTGCTGATCGGCTACGGCATCGGCATCGCGCTCGCGGCCGTGCTGACCACGATCGCGATCGGCTCGCGGATCGGCGCCGACATGCTGGAGGCGCTGACCTCGATGTTCAATCCGCTGCCGGCGATCGCATTGCTGCCGCTGGCGCTGATCTGGTTCGGCCTCGGCAAGGGCAGCATCATCTTCGTGCTGGTGCATTCGGTTCTGTGGGCGATCGCGCTCAACACCCATTCCGGCTTCCGCTCGGTCTCCAACACCTTGCGCATGGTCGGCTTGAACTACGGCCTGCGCGGGCTGAAGCTGGTGCGCTTCATCCTGATCCCCGCCGCCTTCCCGGCCATCCTCACCGGCCTGAAAGTCGGCTGGGCCTTCGCCTGGCGCACTCTGATTGCGGCCGAGCTGGTGTTCGGCGTGTCCTCCGGCGCGGGCGGCCTCGGCTGGTTCATCTTCGAGAACCGCAACCAGCTGGAGACGGCGAACGTGTTCGCCGGCCTGTTCACCGTGATCTTCATCGGTCTTGTCGTCGAGAACGTCGTGTTCGCTACGATCGAGCGCAAGACGGTGCGGCGCTGGGGCATGCAGCACTGATTTCGGCTATAACCATAACAACAAGGGATAAGGAGACGAACATGTCCTGGAGCAAATCACTCGCGGCGGCGGCGATCGGTGTTGCCGCGCTGCTCGGCGCCACCGGTGCGTCGCTGGCCGAGGTCAAGGAGGTCAGGCTCTCCAAGGGCTATGGCATCCTCTATCTGCCGCTGATCGTGATGGAGGATCAGAAGCTGATGGAGAAGCACGCCGAGAAGGCCGAGCTCGGTCCGTTCAAGGTGAGCTGGCAGCTGCTCGACGGCGGCAACATCATCAACGATGCGATGATGGCCGGCTCGCTCGACATCGCCGGCACCGGCGCGCCCGGCTTCATCACGCTGTGGGCCAAGGCCAAGGGCATTCCCGCGGTGGAGGTGGTCGGCGTCAGCGGGCTCAGCTCGACCTCGCTGTGGATGAACACCAACAATCCCGAGATCAAATCGCTGAAGGACTTCAAGGCCGGCGACAAGATCGCGCTGCCGGGCATCAAGACCTCGCTCTCGGCCGTGATGCTGCAGATGATGGCGGCGCATGAGTTCGGCAAGGAGAATTATGCCAAGCTCGATCCGATGACGGTCGGCCTGCCGCATCCGGAAGCGGTGGCGGCGCTGATCTCGGGCAAGACCGAAATCACGGCGCATTTCACCTCGCCGCCATTCTCCTATATCGAGCTGAAGGATTCCAAGATCCATCGCGTCGCCAATTCGGCCGACGTGCTCGGACGGCTGACAATGGACGTGGTATTCGCGCCGAAGCGCTTCGTGGATGCCAATCCGAAGGTCGTGCAGGCCTTCCTCGACGCGCTCGACGAGGCCTGCACCCTGATCGCCAACGACAAGGCCGCCGCGGCCGAGATCTATGCCCGCACTGCCAAGGTGAAGACCACCAAGGAGGAGGTGCTGGAGATGCTGCAGGACAAGGAYACCTGGTTCTCCGCGACGCCCGAGGGCGTGCTCAAGATCGCCGAGTTCATGCACGGCGTCGGCTCGATCAAGGTCAAGCCGGCGAGCTGGCAGGACATGTTCGTGACCCAATTGCGCGRCCGCAACGGCAGCTGAACGGCCTCTTGCGGGGCAACTGATACGCATCCGCATGGCGATCGCCGCCCACCGGTTCCCTGAACCCGCGCCCCGGCCGCCGAGACACATGTCCGGCGGCCGGTGCCGTCATTGCGCCGTCGCCAAAGCTGTGCTGTGTGAGGGCGGCACAACCGGACGAACAGGGGGACGCGCAATGCGGAAATTGCTGACCGTGCTGGCGGCGCTGATGACGCTGAGCCTGACCAATTGCGGCTACAACGCCATCCAGACCAATGACGAGCAGGTCAAGGCGGCCTGGTCGGAGGTGGTCAACCAGTATCAGCGCCGCGCCGATCTCGTGCCCAACCTCGTCAACAGCGTGAAGGGCTTTGCGCARCAGGAAAAGGACGTGCTGCTCGGCGTTACCAACGCCCGCGCCAAGGTCGGCAGCGTCCAGGCCACGCCCGATGTCGTCAACGACCCCGCGGCGCTGCAGAAGTTCCAGGCGGCCCAGAGCGAGCTGACCGGCGCGCTGTCGCGGCTCCTCGTCGTCACCGAGAACTATCCGCAGCTGAAATCGGATGCGCTGTTCCGCGACCTGATGTCTCAGCTCGAAGGCACCGAGAATCGCATCACGGTGGCGCGCAACCGCTACATCAAGGCGGTGCAGGAGTATAACGTCGGCATCCGCACCTTCCCGAACAATCTGACGGCGATGGCGTTCGGCTACAAGGAAAAGGCCAACTTCACGGTCGAGAACGAGCGCGAGATCTCGGTCGCGCCGAAGGTCGACTTCAACGCGCCGTCCCCCCAGCCCTCGAAATAGCGGGAGCGGTTCCTCTTGCGCGCATTGTCGGCCGTCAAGGCGCTGCTGGCGACGCTGCTGGTCTGCCTCGCGACGATGGTGCTGGCCGACGTCGCGGTGCCGCAGCTGACCGGCCGCGTCGTCGACCAGACCGGCACGCTGTCGTCGTCGGACATCGCGGGCCTGACGCAGAAGCTGAAGGATCTGGAGACGCGCAAGGGCAGCCAGGTCGCGGTGCTGATCGTGCCGACGACGCAGCCGGAGACGATCGAGCAGTTCTCGATCCGCGTCGCCGAGACCTGGAAGATCGGCCGCAAGAAGGTCGATGACGGCGCGCTGCTGGTGGTCGCCAAGACCGACCGCAAGCTGCGCATCGAGGTCGGCTACGGTCTCGAGGGCAGCCTGACCGACGTCACCGCGCGACGCATCATCGACGAGGTGATCACGCCGAAATTCCGCCAGGGCGATTTCGCGGGCGGCATTGACGCCGGCSTCGATCGCATCATCGGCGTGATCAATGGCGAGACCTTGCCGGTGCCGCAGCCGCAGGCGTCGCATGGCACGGATCTCGACTTCGACTCCCTCACATCGTTCGCGCCGGTGGCGCTGTTCGGCGCGCTGGTGATCGGCGGCATCCTGCGGACCCTGCTTGGCCGCCTGATCGGATCGCTTGCGACCGGCGGCGCCATGGGCGTGATCGCCTGGCTGCTGGTGGGATCGGCCGGGCTGGCGGCGCTGTCGGCCATTGCCGGCTTCGTCATCGCCTTCATTGCCGACAGTTTTGCCGGGATGAATACGCCGGGCAGCCCCCGTCGCGGCGGCTGGACGAGCGGCTCGTCGGGGGGCTGGAGCAGCGGCAGCTCCAGCGACAGCGGCAGCTTCTCCGGCGGCGGCGGCAGTTTCGGCGGCGGCGGCGCCTCGGGCAGCTGGTGAGGCGGACGCAATGAGCATCACACGGATCGGCCGGCATCTCCTGCAGCATCATTGGCAGCTCAAGCGCATCTTCACGCCGGACGTGCTGGCGCGCATCGAGCAGGCGATCCAGGATGGCGAGCGCAGCCATGCCGGCCAACTGCGTTTCGTCGTTGAAGGCGCGCTCGACGGCCGGCCGCTGTGGCGCAACCAGCCGCCGCGCGAGCGCGCGCTCGACCTGTTCTCGCATCTGCGCATCTGGGACACCGCGCACAACAATGGCGTCCTGATCTACCTCCTGCTCGCCGACCGCGATGTCGAGATCATCGCCGACCGCGGCATCCACGCAAAGGTCGGCGCCGCGCGCTGGGAGACGATCTGCCGGGCGATGGAAGCGGAGTTCAGGCAGGGACGCTTCGAGCAGGGCGTGATGCAGGGCATCGCCGCCGTGTCCGCCGAGCTGGCGAAGCACTATCCACCGCACGCCGGCGATCTGAACGAGCTGCCCGACGCGCCGGTCGTGCTGTAGCCCCGATTCTACCGGTCGCGCTCACTGGGGCTGGACCTGAGCGGGCACCGCTCTCGCCCCGTCATTGTGAGCGCAGGAAGCAATCCGGAGTCCTTGCTGGGTCCTGGATTGCTTCGCTGCGCTCGCAAAGACGTGGGGAAGGCGGTGGTCTAAAATTTATACCGTCGTCGCAGAGCCGGCGTAACGGTTTGCCATGGCCTGCGCCAGCTCGGCCATCTTGGCGCGGAGCTCGGGCGGATCGAGCACTTCCGCCTCGGCACCAAAGCGCAGCAATTCGCCGGCGGCGTGCCACAGCGTCGTCCCTGTGGGAATGATCGCGATGCGCCAGCCCTCGGCATCGGTGCCGTCGGCGAGCCGCGTGCGCGCGCGCACATAGGGCTGGCTCCACACCTCCAGCAGCTTCACGCCGAGCGGTGACAGCCGCACCGTAGCCTGCTTCGGATGCAGTTCCGCTTCCAGCCGCTCGGTCGCGGCGCGCCAATAGGCGGCGAGATCGAATTCCGCCGGCCGCGTGAATGTCTCGTCCGTCACGGTGCAATCGAGAATGCGCGCGACCCGATAGGTGCGCACGCTGCGCTCCACTTGGCCGGCGAGATACCAGCTGCCGCCCTTGAGCACGAGGCCGAGCGGCGCAACGCGGCGGCGCTTTTCGGCGCGCCAGCTCTGATAGCGGATGTCGATCAGGTGGTCGGCGAGCAGCGCGTCGGCAATCGCGCGCAGATGTGGCGGCTCCTCGGCCTCGCCGAACCAGCCGGGCGCGTCGAGATGGAAGCGCGCCTGCATCCGTCCGGCATTGGCTCGCAGGTTCTGCGGCAGCGCCGCGACCAGCTTGGTCTGCGCCGCGTTCATCGCGCTGTCCAGGCCGAGTGCTGCGGCGGGGCCGGGCAGCCCGGCCATGAACAGCGCATCGGTCTCGGCTGCCGACAGCCCGTTCAGCCGCACGCGGTAGCCGTCGAGCAGGCGGAACCCGCCTTCGGCGCCGCGCTCGGCATAGACCGGGATGCCGGCGGCGGCGAGCGCGTCGATGTCGCGATAGATCGTGCGCACCGACACCTCGCAGGCCTCCGCGAGCGCGGGCGCGGTGACCTGGCCCTTGGCCTGCAAGGTCGTGAGGATCGAGAGCAGACGGCTGGCGCGCATAGGCCATCAAACCATACCTGACATGGATTGTCAGGTATCCTGTGCGACAAGCTCCCCGTCGCAACGATCAGGGAGGAGACCATCATGTCCGCCGACGACAAGATCACGCTGTATTATTCACCGCAGACCCGCGCCGCCGGCGCCCGTGTCCTGCTCGAGGAGCTCGGCGCGCCCTACGATCTGCGCGTTCTCAACATGAAGGCGGGCGAGCAGCGCAAGCCGGAATTTCTCGCCATCAATCCGCTCGGCAAGGTGCCGACAATCGGCCACCGCGGCCAGATCGTGACCGAGCAGGTCGCGATCTTCATCTACCTCCCCGATCTCTTCCCGCAGGCCGGGCTGACTCCGGCGCTCGACGATATCAGGCGCGGGCCCTATCTGCGCTGGATCGCCTATTATGGCTCGTCGTYCGAGCCCGCGGTGATCGATCATTTCATGAAGCGCGATCCCGCGCCGGTGACGCAGTCGCCTTACGCCGACTACGATACAATGCTCGGCGCGCTGGAAAAGCAGCTCGCCGCCGGGCCGTATCTGCTCGGCGAACGCATGACCGCCGCCGACATCCTCTGGGGAATCGCGCTGAACTGGACCATGATGTTCGGCGTCGTGCCGCGGAACGACGTCTTCGTCCGCTACGCGGAACGCATCACCGCGCGCGCCGCGTTTCAGCGCGTAACCGCCGCCGATGTCGAGATGGCCGCGCAGCACGCGGCGGAATGCGCGGGCTGATCGCGCCTGGTCGTGTCCCCCGTTCGGCGGATGCCGTGACAGTCCGGAGGAGTCACGGCATCCACCGGGCGAGACATGATTGAGCGAATGGCGAGGCGGGGATTGCGCGGGTCAACGCTTTCGGCGAGTTCGATCGAACTCAGTGAATGTGACAAGATGTCTGTCGGATTAGCAGATCGCTGCACTCGCACCGCTGGAACGTAGTCGTCCGGAAACAAAAATCTATGCCAGATCGAGTCCTCGCGCCCGGCCTGATCCTGCAGCGCAATCGTTGACTCAACCGCTGCGGCACACGGTCAATTCGCCGCAGTGCGAGAGKGCAAAGCCCCGTCGTTCGATGGCCGCGTGAAATGTGCGTTCCGCGTGGTCTCCGTGGAGCTCGATGACGATGTTGTCGACATGATCGATCCATTCGTCACACGCCGAGCTGAACAGCGCGSTCTCTGAGCCTTCGATATCGATCTTGAGCAGCGAGATGCGCTGTTGCCCGGCGAGCGCGATCAGCTCCGGCATGGTCACCGCTGCGACAGGCACGGAGTCGTCGTTGGCTTCGATGCGTCGTCCCCACTCCGCTCCCTGCATCATCGTCCGGCGATCGAAAGACAGCCGTTCCTTGCGCGGCCAGATGGCGGCCTGCAGGGTCTTGCATCKGTCGCCATAAGGCTGAACGTTGCGCTGGAGCAAGGCGAAATTGCCYGGGTCGGGTTCGACCGCGATCAATGTGCAGCTTGGAAATCTCGACAAAAAATAGGCTGACGARTAGCCKGCATTGGCGCCCAGGTCGAGGATCACGTCAGGATTTCGCAGATCGTCCAGGCATCTATATTCGCGCTCGATAAGGATCTGGTTGAAGACGCCCAGGTCGCTCGTTCCGCGTCGCGCGATGACYGCGTGGTCCAGGTGTTTGGACGTCAAAYGCAGGAGATCCGAACGTCGTCGCTTCTGGATGACGAAGTTGATCGTTGGGAAAATGCCAAGGCTTTCGACGGCCGATCTGTAGAAATCTGTGCGTTTCACGGGAAGCCACTGCCTGAAATATCGCGCCAAGCTACGTCAGGTTTCGACGTCCGCCAACGTCTAATAATTGGCCGCCGGAGCAAGGCGTGCGTCGCCAGACCTGTAMGAAGGTGAGCTGGGCAAGTGGCGCGGAGGTTTCCCGAKGATGACGTGCTCGGCGAAACGCCTCGGACGCTCGTTGTAATTCGGCGCGAGGCGGTCCATGCCAGCGAGCAGCTTGCGGGCCGCGCCGCTAAGGAGACGGTGCCGCAGGCCGTCGTACTATCCGTCTCTCTCTCACGAAGATTTCGGCGAGATGCTCACGGTGGGAGCTGTCCACAAGGAGGCCGCGCCTGCCTCGTAGCTACGACGAACTTTCTCATGCACGACGCGGTGCATAGGCCATCCTCTCTTTTCGTAGTCTCCCAGCCCGACGAGCAATTCCCGCATGCACGCTCTGCACAAACTGCTCCTCGAGCCTGTTTGTTGCATGCTTGGCGGCTTGTTGTGTCGGGTAAATCACTACGATGATCCCGGCTATCCCGCCTGCAATGAAGAGGGCGTTTCGGCCGATCGTCACGAGGCGTAGCAGCGGGGAGCGGTGGACGTCGCGGACTTGGGGTTCTGCGCGAGCGGGCCGACGAGCGAGTCCGGTGCGGACGGTCAAGTCGGAGGGGCCTTGCATCCCGATGCCCCGATGCCACGCTTGCCTCGGCGCTGATGTGCTGCGCAGTCAACGGAGACCAGAAAGCCAGGCGCACCGGGGAGACTACGAAGCAGCCGCTAAATCATCGCGCAGGGAAGGCCGGTCGTTCCGGCTGTGCCTGTGGTTCCTTCCCCGTGATTTTTGTTCACACGGGGGCCGCGGGTGCCTGTCGGCACTCGGTCTTCCCTGCGCCCTCCGAACACATGGAGGCGGTGACGACGGCAATGCCTGGGCCTGGCGGCCGCGAGAGGCTATGGTGCTCGGCCCATCGTGGATGTCGTGGACGCGTGTCCTGCGGGCGCGGCCGTTAACGATGAATATTCAAGCACCGCTTGCCACATCTGCTCCACTTTATCGGCGCAAATCCGCCCCGGATGAATTCCTAAAACTCACGTAAGCCCAGGAAAAGTAAGATTTTGGCAATCAATCAAACGCTAACAATGGTTACCAAGGGCTGAACGTCATCTGGAGACTTGAACGTGAGCGAGCAAACGGCCGAACAGACCAGCCTTGGCATTGCCTCTCTTGGCGTCGCCGGAGYTGAGCCGGCGCTGAAGACCTCGGCGTCCCCCGATGTTGTCGATATCGCCGTGCCGGCGATCGCTCCGGCCGCACAGCCGATGATCGCGCCCGATCACGAGGCCCCCGGCGCCGATCACCCGGCAGTCGAGGTCAAGGCCGAGGCCATCAAAGCCGAGTCGCTGAAGACCGAAATTGGCAAGACGGAGCCGAAGCGACTGGATCTGGTCAAATCCGACAAGCCGAGGCTGGAGCCGGTCAAGGTCGATGCCGCYCCGACGCCCGTCAACGCGAGCGCTCCCAAGTCACCCGCGACCATCCTTGACCTGATCAGGACCGAGCCTGTCAAATCGGAGCCTCTCAAGACCAGCGCCGCCACGGGTGAGCTGCTCAAGGTTGAGACACCCAAGCTGTCCATGCTCGCGGCAAACGCCCCGAAGATCGGATCGATGGCAGCCGCCGCGCCGAAGCCTGAGGCTCAAGTGAAGGCTGAGACCCAAGTCAAGGCTGCAGCTGGCGCAAAGCCGGACGGCTCCGTCACGCCAGTGGTGACCGCCAAGACCGAGCCGTTTGCAAAGCCCGATGTTTCCGTCAAGGCGGAGGCCAAGGTGGAGGCTGCAGCCAAGGTCGAGACGAAGTCCGAGCCTGYGGCGAAGCCTGACACGGCGGCGCAGCGCCCGAATGGTCCGCGTGACGCGAAGGCGGAGYCAACCAGCACCAAGGCTGGCGCGGTGTTCGACAAAGCGACGGCCTGGGCCAAATCGAACTTGGCGTCGAAGTTCAAGGCCGAGCCGTTCAAATTCAATGCGAGCTCCAAAGCGCCGACGACGGCCGAGGCGCCTGCTATCGCGATCCTGTCGCAATCGGGAAAGCCAKCATCCGCTCCGCTCGCCCCCGCTGGCAGGCTCCGCCTGCCGGCCGTTGCCGCGACGGTGCTGCTGGCGATGGTGGTCGGCGGCGTGGCCGGTGGCCTGGTGACTGCAACCYTGATCAGCCACCCCAACGCGGCGACCGTGGGGGACACGGCGGGCGCCACGTCGGATCCGACGCTCGCAGCCACCGTGTCGCGGATCGATAATGATGTCGCCGCGCTCAAGGCCAGCCTGGAGCAGACCAACCAGACCAGTCTCGTCGARCTGAACAAATCCGCCGAGCGCCTGGACCGGCTCGAGAAAGTGCTGGGCGAGCTGTCGACCAAGTCGACGGGCAAGCCGAGCGAGCTGCAGCGGCTGAGCGACGCCGTCGAACGGCTGCGCGCGGCGCAGGCRTCGGCGACCGCGCAGCCGGCAGCSCGCGACAATACGGCGCCGGGGCAGCAGGCCGTCGGGGCCATCAATGCTGCCGCGCCGCCTGCCGGAGTGGCGAGCCGCCAGGAGGCGAACCGGGCCGAGGCGCCGAGAGCGGACACGAGCCGGGCCGAGGCCGCGCGCGCCGAGGCACCGAGGGCCGAGGCCAACCGCGCCGACACCGCCAAGCTGCGCGTGCTCGATGGCTGGGTCCTGCGCGATGTCGGTCGTGGCGGCGCGTTGATCGAGGGCCGCGGCGGTCTGTACGAGGTCTATGCGGGCGATCCCGTGCCGGGTCTCGGCAAAGTGGATGCGATCCGAAAGCAGGACGGCCGCTGGGTGGTCGTGACCACCAAGGGACTTGTCGTTTCGCGCTGATCGACCACATCTACTGAYCGACCATGTCTGTTGCGTGAAGCGAATATTGCGAGGYGCMTCACCGCGACGTGAGGCGCCGTGCCGCATATTAGCGCGTTGCCGCCGCCTTTCGGCTATCTTCGTTTCGTAGCAAGCCGGCGCGCGGCGGGGCCTCTGGCCCGGTTCGTGCGGTCGGTTCGAACGAGGAGGCGCATCTTGCGACCGTTGCTGATTGGCTTGGCCCTGCTGTGTTGCAACTCGCTTGCTCATGCCGACGAGGCTGCGCCGCTCGAGCGCGGCACCGCCATCCTYGAGCCGTTCGCGCTSCGTGAGCTCGACAAGGGCCCGTTCGGCCTCGGCCGGATGCTCGCAACCGGCAGCGATGCGACCCTGACCAGCGCAACGCTGTTTGCGCTGCCGGCGATGCAGCCTATCCGCAAGGCGCTCGATGCCGAGTTCGACCGCTATGTCGAGAAGCACAGGACGACGCTGCCGAACGAGAGCATCGGGGTCGGCACCTCCTATGCATTCCAGCTGTTCGACCGCGCCGTGCTGGATGCGCCCGATACCCGTTTTGTGCTGGCCGGCGTCGTCAACCGGATGGATCGCGCCTTCGTCGATCCCGACCATTGCGGCGAGGTGCGGCTGCTCTACAGGCTGACGCGGACGACACCCCCGGAAGCAAAAGGCGGCGAGTTGGCGTCGCCGCGGCTGCCGATGACGCTGAACATCGTGCTCAAGGCGCGGAGCGACGAGCAGGCCCGGAGCAACGCGCCGAGCTGCGCCGACATCGCCAAGCGCTGGCTGGCGACCTCGGACCTGCAGCTGACAGGGCCTGAGCTGGCCGCAAGACTTGTTGCGCCCGACGGGCCGCTGGCGCTGATCAGGCCGGAGAACATCCACCGCATCGAGACCAATTTGCAGATCGCCCATGCGCCGAAATCCGACGTTCGCGATTTCCGCACCGACTACATGATGAAGGTGTTCGACTATCAGTCTGCCAGCGGCACCTTCGAGGAGGCGGTGCTGGAGGACCAGGTCGACCGCGACCGGCTGCTSGYGGATGCYGCGCTCGCGCGCGAGTTCAAGGCGTGGCTGCTCGATCCCGTGCATCTTGGCGAGCTCGACCGTGGCACGGCGGTGATCCCGGACAAGTTCCTGGCCAAGGTCGCCGTGGCGCCCACGCCGGTCGGCTTCGTCAATTCCGATYTGYTGCCCGCTTATGGCCTGGTGCAGGGAGATTCCAGCGGTCCTGCTCCGCTGTTCACCCAGGCCGACGTGGTCGGCGCGCTCGAACARGCGGCCGCGCAGGGGGKGAGGCTGCAGAACATCCAGACGGTCGCGGGCTTCGAGCGCCGCCTCAACGATTCGAGCTGCGGCGGCTGTCATCAGACGCGCGGTATCGGCGGCTTCCATTTYCCTGGCGTCGACTGGATGGCGGAGAAGCCGTCCAACACTGTTGTGGTGCCGGGCTCGCCGCACTTCTTCGGCGATCAGGTGCGCCGCCGCGATATCCTCACCGCTCTTGCCGAAGGCCGCACGCCGGACTTCTCGCGCGGTTTCGCCAGCCGTCCGCAGCTGCGCGGCAGCGACGAGCTGGCCGGCACCGTCTACAAYGACGGCTGGGGCGCGCATTGCTATGCGGGCCGCACCGATCCTGCAGAGAAYGACAAGAGCTTCTCGACCTGGACTTGCGCCTCGAACCTGTCCTGCCAGACCGGGCCCGCGACGCGCTTCGGCATGTGCTTCATCGCGACACGATAGGTCASGCGACCGCGCCGCGTGCGCGYAATTCGCGGATGGCCTGGTCGTCGAAGCCGGCTTGCCGCAGAATGTCGTCGCTGTGCTCGCCTAGTCCCGGCGGCTTGCGCGGGACGACCTTGCGCTGGCCGTCGATCCAGATCGGGCTGTTGACCGTCAGCATGGTGTCGTTCTCGAACGGCACCAGCACCTCGTTTTCGATCATCTGCTTGTCATGGGGGATGTCGTCGAGAATGCCGACCACCCCGAACACCAGCCCGCTGCCATCGAGAATCCTGCGCCACTCCGCCAACGGTCTGGTCGCGAACACCGCGTCGAACTCCTGGATCAGCTCGACCGAGCGCGCGTGGCGGTCGGCCTTGGTGACGAAGCGCGGATCCTCGATCAGATCCTCACGGCCGAGGCAACGGGCGAGAATCGGCCACTGCTTCTCCTCGTTGAGCAGCGACAGCATGATCCAGCGGCCGTCCTGGCATTTGTAATGGTTGGCCACCGCGTTCAATGCGCGCTCGCGCGGCCGYCGCTCGRCGAAAGTCGCGCCGCACAGCTTSGCCTGGGCCAGRACCGAGGCTGCCCAAACTCCGTTCGCCATCAGGTTGGAGGCGACGTGGCTGCCTCTRCCGGTCCGCTCGCGCTGATACAGCGCGGTGACGATCGCGCCGTAGAACGCCATCGCGCAAGGGTGGTCGCCCATTCCGGCCACCGAGCGCGCCGGTGTCGTGCTTTCGTCGGCGCGCACCAGATCCATCAGGCCGGACCGCGCCCAATAGGCGTTGCTGTCGAAGCCGGGCTTGTCGGCTTCCTCGCCCTTTTCGCCATAACCGGTGAACGACGCATAKATCAGCCGCGGATTGAGCGGCGCGAGTGTCTCGTAGGTCAGGCCGAGCTTGGCCCGGACCGAAGGGGGGWAGTTCGTGATGAAGACGTCTGCCTCCGCAACAAGCCGCCTTAGGACGGTTTGGGCCTCTGGCTTCGCCAGATCGAGCGCGATGCTGCGCTTGTTCCGGGCTTCGAGATACCARGCATAATTATGCTCGCTGCGCGGATAGCCGGGCAGGTTCGGCAGGTTGCGATAGGGATCGCCGGCGCCGGGCGGTTCGATCTTGATCACGTCGGCGCCGAAATCGGAAAGCACCGTCGCCGCGGCGGGAGCAGCAATGAAGCTCGCGCAATCCAGCACTTTCAGGCCGTGAAAAATGCCCTTCTCATCCATGAGACGCTGCTCCCGTTTTTTGCTTTCCGCGCGCTGGAATTTTGTTCTTTGCGCGGCTTGATGCCCATTTGACTCATGTCGGGCCAGCAAGGCAATGGCGGGAGGGAGCTGAACCTACAAACAAGTGCAAGCTAAAATGCATGACAATATCAGGAGCGGACACCGCTCCTGTCTGGTTCCTCGTGGCTCGTGTTGTGCTTGCTCGGCAAGCGGCACGATGTGCGCCGAAGGGCCGTGAGGCAGGGGGGCCATGAGGCAGAAGGCGCGCGAGCTCGTCTATTACACTTTCAGGTTCTCGGCCGAGCTCCTGCCGCGATTGGCGATCTCTTCGTACTCGATCGTCTGGCCTTCGTTGAGGGTCGTGAGCCCGGCCTTCTGCACTGCAGAGATATGGACGAAAATRTCTTTGCCCCCGGCCGCGGGCTGGATGAAACCATAGCCCTTGGTCGGGTTGAACCACTTGACCGTACCTTTAGCCATACGTTGCCTCCGCGGGATCAATCCAGATCGAGCCGGCGGTCCCCGCAAACCGTCAGGCCCGAAATTAAGGATACTGCGGTTGGGACGGCCTTGATAGCGCAAACAGCGGGCGCTTCCGGCCCCAATTGATCGATATCGTGGCGGCTTTGCGGCTTTTGGCTGCCGCGCCGCCCACCGCTTCGCCAGCCGCCGCCCAACCGCGGCAACCATTTTTGTATGACAGTTGATGGCGCAAACAGGTTCAACGCCGATCTCTCACGCAACCGCGCCTTCATCGGATGGCATCAACGCCGCGATGTCGGCGGCCTCCATCGCGATCCGGACGCGCATCGGCTCGGCGCGGCCGCGGATCTCCACCTCCTGCTGCGGCAGCGAGCCGTGCGCAATGCCGGCCCGCGTATAGACATCCTCCGAAATAATGAACTGGCAGCCGAGGGATTTGGTCATGTCCTGCAGCCGCGAGGCGACGTTCACSGCRTCTCCCAGCGCGGTGAAGACCATGTGGTCGCGGTAGCCGATCTCACCGACGATCACTTCGCCACCGTGGATGCCGATGCCAAAACGCAGCGGATCCTGCAGGTCATGGCTGAGAACCTGGTTGAGCGCGGCGATGTTGGCCGCGATGTCGCGGGCGGCCTGAATCGCCTGACGGCAGGCCAGGTGAGGGGTTGCCGATAGTCCGAACAGCGCGAGCATGCCGTCGCCGACGAACTGATTGGGCTGGCCGCCATTGCGCAGCACAGCCTGGGAGACGGCTTCCAGAAAGCGRTTGACGATGAACACGACGTCGAACGGCAATCGTTTCTCGGCGAGGCTGGTCGATCCGCGCATGTCGACGAACAGGCTGACGAGATACCGTTCCTGTCCAATGCGGGTCCTTGGCTTGCCGCGCTCGCCGGAGGTCAGGTTGGGCATGAAGAGCTGAAAGAACGAGAGATCGGCCGTCGGGCGCAGCTGACACGCCAGCCTGATCGAGGGATCGGCGGCACCGACTTGGGACAGGACGAAGGCCTCGCGGGGCGACGGCGCCGGCAGCGCAGTGTGATCGCCGATCACCCTGATCCGGCAGGTCGAGCAGCGCGCACGGCCGCCGCACATGCTGGCATGCGGCACGTTGTTGCGCTGACTGGCCTCGAGAATCGAAAGCCCCTTGGGCACCCGGACGATGCGCCCATTGTTGTAGGACAATGTGATCATGCCGCCGCGGCGTTCGCTGATGGCCCTGACGCCGCGTGCCGCGAGCACGGCGCCGATCAGGCCGATATAGCCGATCAGGAAGCCGTTCATGATGGTCTCGAGCGCGGCCTGCTCCGAGGGGATCCCGGTCTGCCGCGATGTCAGGTTCTCGGCGCGCCATTCCATGGACGTGCTTGCAGCGATCACGTCACGGCCGCCTCGATAAAAGCCGAGCAGCGCCAGCGTTGGGATCAGCACGGCACAGGCGAGAAGCCAGGGCGCGGCTCGCTCATAGAGCGGCTTGAGGCGGAGCCAGGCATGCAGGCCGATGCAGCCATGGGTCCAGGATGTCAGCAGTGCCGTGGTCATCAGTCCGACCCGCCAGGGCGGTCCGGCCCAGTAGGAGTACAGGACCTGCGGATAAAACTTCTCGTGCCCGTACAGCGTCTGACCGAGGCGGACGCCGGCGATATGGGTGAAGATCAGTGCCGGGATGCTGAGGCCGAGCACGAGCTGCAGCGGCTCGATGAGGCTGCGGCTGAACTGCCGGCGCTGATAAAGCGCCCACAGGCCGAGGCCGCCATGGATGAGAACCGCCGCGTAGAACAGCACTGCGACCGGCAGGAATTGCCAGAATGCCACGTGATAGGACAGCCCCGCGGCGAGCGCATGCAGCGACACATTGCCGAGCGCGTGATTGAGGAAATGGCTGAGCAGGTAGCTGAAGAGARTAATGCCGCAGATCAGCCGCACCTGACGCAGGCCGATGCCGCGCAGCGCCGTTCGCAGATGATGAGAAATCGAGATGGTCATACGGCCCGTGTGGTCATGAACAGTGATGCTAGAGATTTATTCCCTGGTAGCCTAGTGGGGCGGAGCGTGGGCAAAGGCCTGCAATCCCGCCTGCGTGGGGGAGCGTTGACTCGCCCGGCAGAGTCGGGGAAAAGCACCGCGTGACGGCCATTTCCCCCAGCATCGCAGGTCCAGATTCCCGCTCCTTGCGCGCCGCGTGGCTCATGGCTGCGGCGATCATCGCCGGCATGACGGTGCTCCGGATCGTCTATGCGAGCGCGCTGGATCTGCGCACTGACGAGGCCTATTACTGGACCTGGTCGAAGGAACTGCAGCTCTGCTTCCTCGATCATCCGCCCATGATCGCCTGGTTTGTCCGGCTTGGAACGGCTCTGTTTGGCGACACCAATCTCGGGGTCCGCTTCGCGGGAATCGTGGCGATGGCGGCATCGCAGCTTCTGCTCGCCGACATCGTTCGCCGCGTCACTCACAATGCGCGTGCCGTGATCCTTGCCGTGCTGCTGCCCGAGGCTGCGCTGTATTACGGGCTGCTGATGGCCAAGGTGGCACCCGATATTGCGGCGATCCCYTTTGCTCTGGCGATGATCTGGGCGCTGRTGCGCCTGGTCGAGAGTGACGATGGCCGCTGGTGGCTCGTCGCTGGACTGTTCGGCGGTCTGGCGCTGCTGTCCAAATTCACCGTCGTGATGCTGCTGCCGGGCGTGGCGGCATTCCTGCTCGTTCCGGCGTGGCGGAGCCGTTGGCTCGCGAGCCCCTATCCATGGGGCGCAGCACTGATCGCGCTCGCGGTGTTCTCGCCGGTGCTGATCTGGAACGTGCAGCATGACTGGGCCTCGTTCCGATTCCAGCTCGTTCGCGCCACGGCGCCGCGCGATTTTTCCTGGCGGACGGTCGGCGACTATATCGGACTGCAGCTCGGACAGGTCGGCTTCGTCCTGCTGCCGGTGACGCTGTCCGCGCTGACGCTGACAGCCTGGCGCGGTTATCGCACCCGCGAGCCGGTCGCCATTCTGCTCTCGACCGCGGTGCTCGTGCCGTTCCTGTATTTCCTGTGGAAGTCGCTCACTCTGCGGATCGGCGACACWTGGCCGATGTTCATGTGGCCGATCGGCTTTGCCGCGGTGGCGATCAACATCGTGAAACTTTCGCAGGAGGGCTGGCCGGCATGGATGATTCGCTCGACCGTCGGCTGGGCGCGGATCGCAGTCGCGAGCGGCCTCGCGATGGTCGTTCTGATCTTCCTCTATTATGTCGCGGCGCCCTGGAATTTTCTCGGCAGGGCCGACCCGATCGGGAGCGAGGCGGGGTACCAGCAGGTCGCGGCGCAGGTCGAGCATGAGCTGGCTGAARCCGGCGCTACCTGGATCGCCACCTCCGATTATCGGACCTATGCGATGATGCGATGGTTCTTCAGGGGGCGTGTTCCGGTCGTCCAGGTCAACGAGCGCGCCCGCTTCCTGGGCTTTCGGGATCCCGGCATGAACCTGATCGCAGCGCATCCCGGCCTCTATGTCGTCCGCGGCCCGGACGATTCCGGCCTGCTCTGGGCCGGCACGACGGCGCGCCTCGCGCCGCTCGGCAACGTCACCCGGTCGTGGCGCGGCACCGTCATGGAGACCTACGCGATCAAGAAGCTGACGGGGTGGACGCCGGATCTGTCACCGCCGCCGGACTCCCCCTTGTACCAGTGGCGGTGGCTGGCCGGAGATCTCGACGCCGCGAGCTTCGCCTGAGCATCACTCCGCCTCTTCCTGCTTGCGCAGCAGATCCTTGGCGAGATCGGCGAGAGCCGGGCGCGGCAGCGCTGCAAACGGCATCGGCCGGGTCACGTCGATCGCGGCGAGGCCGAGCCGGGCCGTGAGCAGGCCGTTGAGCACACCTTCGCCAAGCCGCTGCGACAGCTTCGCGGCGATGCCATGACCCAGCACCTGCTGGATCAGGCTGTCGCTTGCCGCCATGCCGCCGGTGATGGCGAGATGGGCGATGACATGGCGCAACAGGCTGATCATGCCGAGCGCACCGGGGCGGCCGCCATAGAGCCGCGCCAGCTGCCGGATCATCCGCAAACTGGCCACAAACACGAACAGCACGTCGATCAGTGCCCGTGGGCTGACCGCGGTCACCACCGAGACGCGTTGCGCCGCCAGCGACACCAGCCGCCTGGCTTCGACATCCAGCGGCGCCATCAGCTCGCGCTCGGCGAGCTTGATCATGTCGGCGCCATCGATGATGTCGTCGGCATGGCCGGTGAGCGCGGCGCGCGGACGCGCCAGCCGCGGATTGGCGTGGGCGATACGCAGCAGCTCGGCCACCACGGCGCGGCTCTCGGCACGGTCGTCAGAAATCAGCACGGCAGCGGCGCGCTGATGCAGCTTCTCGATCGTGGCGAGACGCACCAGGCCGTAGGTCTCGCGGCCGATCACGGCGGCAAGTGCGACGGCGGCGGCTGCGGCAAGGCTGGCGCCGACATAGCCGAGCGCCTCGCTGCGCGCGAACAGATCCTCGATCAGATGCGTGACCCCGAGGCCGAGGCCGAGCAGGACGAGGCCGGCGACCGATCCCCAAAACAGGGCGCCCCAGCGGAAGCCGCGCCGCGCGGGCAGAGCGAGTTCGACCGGGACGGGCAATTGCGCCGGGTCGGCTTCTGGCGTGATCTGAATTGTGCCGCGGCCGGGCCGGGCCGCATCCTCGGCATCGACGACAACGACGTCCGGATCGTCGAGCCGGAATGTCTGGGGACGGCGGGGCTTGGCGCGTTCGCTCATTGCAGCCGGTCTCCGATCAGGAACTGAAGGGCGCGGTCGAGACGGATATGGGGCAGCGCGGGCTCGCCGCCAGCCTCCCGCTCCAGCAGCGGCGGGCGGAAGCGCAGAAAGCGGAAATCGGTACCGTCGGCGCCGGCGCTCGACAGGCCCCTATAGGCGCCGCCTTTGAACAGCTCCTCGGCATCGGCGGGCAGCTCGCCCGGGAACGTCGCCACTTCGGTCTGTCCGTCGAAGATCTCGCCATTGGCGCTTTCGCCCGCCGCGGGGGTGCCGAGCAGGGACGGCAGCTTGTCGCGGCCACGCGCCACCAGCGCCTCCCGCGTCGCCCTGACAGCGGCGAGCGCCACCACGTCGATCTCGGCGCCGGTGCTCTCCGCCCGGGCGACCGCATGGTTGACGGCCCGCCGCAGCACRGCCTCGAGTCGATCATGGCTGGTATGGTGCAGATGATCGGCCTTGGTGGCCGCGAACAGGATGCGGTCGATGCGCGGCCGGAAGAGTGCCGACAACACCGAGCCGCGCCCGACCCGGAAGCAGTCGAGAATGCCGGTCAGGGCGGCTTCGAGATCATGCAACGCCTCCGGTCCGGCGTTGAACGCCGCCAGTGCGTCGACCAGCACGATCTGGCGATCGAGCCGCGCGAAATGGTCGCGGAAGAATGGCCGGACCACGATATCCTTGTAGGACTCGTAGCGGCGCGCCATCATGGCCCATAGCGAGCCATCCGGTGCCCGGCCGTCCGCCGGCACATCGAGTGGCGCAAAGGTCAGCGCGGGGGATCCCGCGAGATTGCCGGGCATCAGAAAACGCCCCGGCGGCAGCAGGCTCATCGCGAAGCGATCGTCCCGGCAGGCGCGCAGGTAGTCGGTGAACAGGCGTGCTGACTCGAGCGTCGCGGGCTCGTCCTCACGACCTTCGGCGGAGAGCGTCGCCAGATGCGCGTGCCACGCTCCGGCCAAGTGCGACCGCGGCTCGCTGCGCGACAGCGCGAGGCTTTCGCGGGCCCATTGCTCATAGCTCTTGTTGAGCAGCGGCAGGTCGAGCAGCCATTCACCGGGATAGTCGACGATGTCGAGCGTCAGGGTCCGCTCCGCGCCKTTGCCGCGTTGAAATTCGATCACCAGCCGGAGCTCGCTGATGTCGACCGTCGAACTGGGCCAGCGCCGCTCGGCGACCAGCGCCCGCACATGGCTTTCATAGGCGAAGCGCGGCACACCATCGTCCGGTTGCGGTGCCAAAAAGGCGCGCGCGATRCGCCCGGAGGACAGCGCCTCGAACACCGGCATGCGACCGCCGCGAATGAGGCCGTGAATCAGCGCCGTGATGAACACGGTCTTGCCGGCCCGTGACAATCCGGTGACGCCGAGCCGGATCGTCGGGTTGAAGAARCTCTCGCCATAATCGAGCAGGGCACGGGCGGAGAGCCGCGCTTCCTCGACGATTTCGGAAAAAGACACCATGAGRAGGAAAGAATTCGCCAGTTGAAAAGCGCGTGAGCGATTTTTGACAGGTGGCGATGAAAAACGCTGAAATCAAGCTCACATGTCCGCGGCATTTGCGGATAGAAACAGCGATTGAACGGATCGTTGACCTCTGGAAACCATAATCGTCCGGGCAAGTTTGTCTTGGCAAGCCAGCGCCAGGTTCCTCCATGACCGTATTCCAACTGAAACAGTTCGCCTCGACCTCCGTCCACGCCGCCGCCGGCGCGGTCCGCTGGAATTACGACAAGGTAGAGATGATTGCCGACGGCATCGTTCATGCGGTCGGGATCAGCTTCGGCCTGGTCGCTGCGACCGTGCTCGTCGTCCTGACCTCCATCTATGCCAGTCCCGTCGACATCGTCGTGGTGTCGGTCTACGTCGCCGGCCTGYTRTCGATGTTGATCCTGTCGGCGACCTATAATCTGTGGCCGGTGTCGCCGACCAAATGGGTGCTGCGCCGGTTCGATCACTCGGCGATCTATGTGCTGATCGCCGCGACCTATACGCCGTTCATCGCGGCGCTGAAGGATACGCTGTTCTCGGCCGCGCTGCTGCTCGGCGTCTGGGGCGTCGCCATCTTTGGCATCGTGCTCAAGCTGCGTTGGCCGGGCAGGTTCGATACGCTGTCGATCGGGCTGTATCTGGCGCTCGGCTGGAGCGGCATCATGATGTACGACCGGGTGATCGCGGTCATGCCGACCTCGGTGCTCGCCTGCGTGCTTGCCGGCGGCATTCTGTACAGCCTCGGCGTGATCTTCCATTCCTGGCGGCGCTTGCGCTTTCAGAACGCGATCTGGCATGGTTTCGTCTTGCTGGGCGCCGGCTTCCATTATACCGCGGTGCTCGATCTGGTCTTGACATAGAAATTCCGCGGGGAGGGCTTTGCATGCAGGTGACCGGCAAGATCGTGGTGGTCACCGGCGGAGCCCGGGGCATCGGCAAGGCGCTGTGCGAGGCCTTTGCGCGGGCCGGCGCGGCCAAGGTGATCGTGGCCGACCTCGACGAGACTGCAGCGAAGGCGGTTGCCGAGAGCGTCGGGGGCGCGGCGTTCAAATGCGATGTCTCGCAGGAAACCGACATCAGCCGTGTGATCGAGGAGACCGAGCGGCAGTTCGGCCCGATCGCGCTGTTCTGCTCCAACGCCGGCATCGGCGGCGGCTTCGACCCGCTCGCAGTGAATGTCGGAGGCACGACGGATGAGCCGTGGGCGCGCAGCTGGGCGATCCATGTGATGGCGCATGTGTACGCGGCGCGGCACCTGATCCCGCGCTACAAGGCTCGCGGTGGCGGCTATTTCCTCAACACGATCTCGGCGGCGGGCCTGCTGTCGCAGGTCGGCAGCSCGCCYTATTCCACCACCAAGCACGCCGCGGTGGGATTCGCCGAGAATCTCGCGATCTCGCACAAGGCTGACAACATCAAGGTCTCGATCCTGTGCCCGCAGGGCGTCGACACCGACATGCTGCGGTCGATCCCGAAGGGCCCGCAATCCGGTGACGGCGATCTGACGCCCGAGCAGGTGGCGCAGGATGCGCTGAAGGGGCTCGCTGACGAGACATTTCTGATTTTGCCGCATCCGCAGGTGCTCGGCTATATGCGTAAGAAGACCGAGAATTACGATCGCTGGCTCGGCGGCATGGCCAAGATCCAGGCCAAGATGCGCGAAGAGTTCGGCAAGTAGCTTCGCGATCATTGTCGTCGATGATCTGACCGCGCCCCTTGGCAAACMCACCGGCCTTGGCTGTGACGGCGTGGCGGGTCCTGCATCCGGTCCTGACAACTCAAGACACGACCTCTCGTTTTCGCGGAGCCCGATTCGCGTGGTCGGTCCGCATTGTTCGGTTTACGGCGCCGGCAGKGCGGTCGAACCAAAAAATGACTAATTAGTTCGTTCAGCGAGCGCCGATGGCGTCTGCAGATCGCTTCGATCCTGCGTGTTGCGAATGCTCCTCATTGCCACATGAAATCTCCCCGGCTCGGCAAAATTTCCGCCGACCTTTGCCAGTCATCTGGTCACAAGGGGAGCGCGTTGGCTGCACATGTTGCGGACGATGTCGGGCGCATCCCGACGTTCTCGCGAGACCTGTGTATCTTCGGCTTTCCGTGCAAACTCATTCATCCCACAAGACCGGCGCGTTCGCCGTGCGGACGAAGCGGCTGATGGTGACGCGATCACAGCGCGGGGTTACGCTCACGCTGGTCGAGGTGCTGCTGCTCACGGTCATGGTGGCCGATGCCGCGTCGGCGCAGCAGACCATCACGGTCAAGCCGACGGATGTCGTTCCCGGGCGGGCCGATCGGCTGTTCTTCCGTCACGTCACCGCGCGTAGCATCTACTACAATGTCCCGCGCATCGCCAATGACAGCCGGATGCTGGCGATGCGCCAGGACCCGCGCAACGTGGGCGCGTTATTGCGTCCCGTGCCTGAGTCCGGTGCGCCGGCGCTTGCGGCTCCGGGCAAGTCCGGCGTGTCTCCGGGCAGCTTCACACTCAAATCCGCTGCGTTCCAGCCGGCGCGTGGTCTGAGCGCGCCGGTGGCGGCGCGTGACGTCACGCGCGGAGTGCAGCTGGCAGCAGCGCAACCGGCCCCGTCGCAAAATGCAGCACCACATGSTTCAGCAGCGCCRGCGGAGCCGGTCGCGGTCGCACCGGCCTTGCCGGCCGTCGCGGCAAGCCAGCCGGTCGGCGTGATCCGCAACCGCGACGTCTTGCCCGATCGCAATCTCACCACGGTGACGCCGCAACCGGTGGCGGCCGACGCCAAACCTTATGATCCGACCGGCGTGACGGTCGGATCCTTCCTCGTGAAGCCSGCGGTGGAGATCTTGGCYGGCTATGACAGCAATCCGACACGGCGAGCCCGGGGAGCCGGATCGCCGGTSGCGATCGTGGCAACCGACGTCTCGSTYCGCTCGCAATGGGAGCGGCATCAGYTCAACGCCGATTTCCGCGGCGCCTATACCGATGACACCAATGTCCGTGGCATCAGCCATCCGACCTTCGAGGCGCGGGCSCAAGGGCGCTACGACGTCATCGATGGGACGGCGATCACTGGCGAGGCCCGGTTCGTCAACGATGCCTTGACGATCCCGGGACTGCTCAAGTTGCCGCGCGTCACCAGCTTCGGCGGCAGCGCAGGCGTTCTGCAGAAGCTCGGGGCGAGCGAGATCGCGTTCAAGGGATCGCTCGATCGGGTCGTGTTCAACGACGCGATGATCACGACCAACATCCCGTTGCGGACACAGGACCGCAACTACACTCAACCAGGTGCGCAGCTCCGCGTGACCTATGTGCTGACGCCGAACATCTCACCCTTCGTCGATATGAGCTTCGACCGCCGCAATCACGATCTGCAGGTCGATTTCAACGGCCAGCGGCGCGATTCGACCGGCCTTGCGGCGCGTGCGGGCGCTGTCGTCAACATGGGATCGCTGACCGGCGAGGCCTCGGTCGGCTATCTCACGCGTCGCATGGACTCGCCGGCGATGCCGAACATCAACGGCGTGATCGCGGATGCGACCCTTGCCTGGGCCGCGACCGATACGACGACGTTCGTGCTGGTGGCGCGGTCGCAGGCCTCGGAGACGCCGGCGATGAACGTCTCGGGCATCCTGTCGCGGGACGTGATCCTGCAGGTCGACCATCAGTTCGAGCCGTGGCTGATCGGCACCCTGCGCGGCGGCTACGGCCAGGATCAGTTCGTCGGCATCGGCCGGACCGATCAGCGGACCTTCCTGGCGGCCGGCAGCACTTACAAGATGAATCGCAACATTCAGCTCAAGAGCGAGGTCCGCACCGAATGGACGCGCTCCAATATCGTCATGAACAACTTCATGGCCGTGGTCGGCGTCGTCGGCGTGCGCTTCCAGTATTGATGGCGGCGTCGGGCCCCGCGCGAAGGCTTCTGACCAACCGCCGCGCGATGGTCCCGCGCCAATCGCCATGCGTGGCGCGCCAGCCGGCTTCCTCTGCAAGAGGGCCGTCGTGATCAGCCTATATCGTTGAGCGGGGCGGGCTCTCGTCGCGACTTTGCCGGGGCTGGACGCAAGAAAAAGCCCCGCAGGGGGGCGGGGCCTGAAGGCAATGCATGTCCGGCGGATGGGGGAGGCCGGGGCAGATCATGCGGTGGGGTGAGGTTAAGTCCCAACGCGTGACCGTCATCCCCGGCCGGGTCGGCATGCGGCTGGTTGCGGCCTTGTTGTCGTTTATCTGGTCCGCGCCGCCGGGCAGGCGGCGCGGAGCGCAGTGGCCTTATTGCTCGAGCGCGGCAAGCGCGGCGTTGCCGATCTGCTGCGCCTCGGCCCAGGCGGCCTGGGTCGCCTGCTGCGCAGCGGTGTAGCCGGCCTGGATCTGCTGCTGGGCTGCCGCCCGCAGCGCCTGCTCCTGCTGCTCGCCGCTTTCGCGCGCCTGGGTCAGGGCTTGATTGTCAGCGTTCAGGGTCGCGTTGGCCTGGTTGAAGGCGTTCGCGGTGGTCTGCGCCTTGGCGTTCGCAGCTGCCAGCGCGGCCTGGTTGGCGGCGTTGTTGGCGCGTTCAACCTGCTCGGCTGCCTCCTGCGCATCCTGCTTGGCCTGCTGCGCAGCCTGCCGCGCCTGCTCCAGCGCCTGCCGGTCCGCATTCACTTTCTGCTCGGCCGCCTCGACCGCCGCATCGAGCGCGCCGATCTTCTGGTTCAGCGCGGCCTCGACCGTCTTCTGGTTCTGGGTCGCGGCGGCCTGCGCGGCCTGGGTCTTCTGCTGCGCCACCGCGCGGGCCTGCTCGCCAGTCTTGAGTGCAGCCTGCAGCGCGGCCTGCTCGGCGGCTTCCTTGGCCTCCTGGTTCTGCTGGTTGTTGTTGTTGGCCTTGCCGTTGCCGTTATTGGCCGCGGCTCCGCCGTTGTTGGCAGCGGCTCCGCCATTGTTGGCCGCAGCGCCGCCATTGTTGGCGTTGCCTGCAGCCTGGCCGGCCTGCTGGGCGGCCTTGCCGGCCGCTTCGGCGGTCTCGCGCGCCGTATCCTTGGCGGCGTTCGCGGCCTCCTTGGCCTCGTTGGAGACGTCGATATCCTTGTCGAGCTTCTGGAAGGCGGCCTGCAGCGTCGACGAGGCCGCCGTCAGCTTCGCGGCAGCTGCGGTGGCAGCAGCCTGGTTGGCTGCAGTCGGATTTTTCTCCGCCTGCTCCTGCGCTTCGATCGCCGCACCGCGCGCATTTTGYTCGGCCTGGCGTGCGACGTCGATCGCCTTGCGGTCGGCGGCGACTTGAGCTTCGGCGGTGGCTGCGGTCTGCGCAGCAGCTTGCGCTGCGGCGTTGGCCTTGGCGACCGCGTCGTTGCTGCTCGATGCGGCTGCGGCCTTGGCGGGGGTTGCCGCGGCCGCCGCGGGGGCGGCGGTCGTCTTCGCGACGGCGACTGTCGTGGTTGTCGTTGACGAGGTCGTTGCCGGCTTGGCCGCCGCAGCCGTCGTGCTCGTGGTGGTCGCGGCTGCCGTCTTCGTGGTGGTGGCTGCCGCTGTGCCGGTCGTCGCAGCGCCCTTCGTCGCCGTKCCAGTCGTCGCCGTGGCCGTCGTGGCGGCTGCGGGCTTTGCGGCGGCTGTGGAGGTGCCGAAGCCGGTGCCTGTGCCGTTGCCGGTTGCTGTCGCCGTTGCGGTCGCGGCGCCGTTCTTGGCGGTCACCGTCGTGGTGTTCGTGGTGCCGGCGGTGCCTGTGGTGGCAACTGCGACCGTTGTCTTGGCCGCGTTCGCGGCCGTCGCCGCCGTGGTCGCGGCCTTGCTGGCTGCACTGGCTGCGGCATTGGTCGCCGCCTTTGCAGCCGCGTTTGCGGCGGCCTTGGCCGCAGCGTCGGCTGCAGCCTTCGCGGCCTGCTTTGCGGCGGCATCCTGCGCCGCCTTGGCCGCGGCAGCGGCCGCAGATTTGGCGGCGGCATCCTGGGCCGCCTTCGCGGCGGCTGCGGCTGCGGCCTTGGCGGCTGCGTCCTGCGCGGCCTTCGCAGCCGCGTCCTGCGCCGCCTTCGTCGTGGCCGAGGTCGCGAGCGCGGTCGTYATCGCCGCCTGGGCGTTGGCGTCACGCGGCAGCGTGGTCACGGCCAAGGCGGCCATGAGAGCCAGCACGCTGACGTGCCGATAGAGGTCTTTCCTCGATGATGCGGTTTGAATGTTCTTATCCATCATCAGCTCAACTCCATTGGTACGCTGGATCAGATGACGGAACCTTTTGGTAATGATTTTGGTTTGCAGAATGGTCGGACCTTGCAACCAACATGGCGGCTGTCTGCCAGCTGACGGCAGGATTTCGCGGCCTTTGCGGCAGCGGCGCTGCGGCGAGATGGCGCAGCGCGTCAGAAAGCTTTCGAAACAATCGCTTGTCGGACGACAGCGAGCGTCACGGTTGCGGCCCGATCATGCGCATTCRGCGGCAGATCACGCTGCCGACATCCGCGTTGAGGCGAATTGTCGCAAGGTCGATATCTTGACTCTTTGTCCGCTGTTCGAACCGCGTGTCAGCTCTTCTGCGCGTAGAGCAGCGGGACGGCGGAATCCACCATCACCTCGACGAGGCTGGGGCCGTCATGGGCGAGGCCGCGCGCGAGGGCGGCCGGAAGCTCCGCCGAACGGCTGACGCGGACCGCGTCGCAGCCCATGCCCTCGGCGAGCTTGACGAAATCGAGCCCCGGCAATTCAAGCCCGGGGACGTTGCGCACCTGCATGACYTGGCTGAACGAGCGCATCGCGCCGTAACCGGAATTGTTGATCACGACCACWGTCATTGGCAGCCGGCGCTGTGCCGCGGTCCATAGCGCCTGCAGCGAGTACATCGCCGAGCCGTCGCCGATCAGGCAGACAATGCGGTCCTTCGGCCGCCCAAGCGCCATGCCGACCGCCGCCGGCAGGCTGTAGCCGAGGCCGCCGCTCGACATCGTGTAGAACGAATCCGCGCCGGGCATYGGCATGAATTTGTGCATCAGCGGCCGGTGCGAGGGGATCTCCTCGACCAGTGCGGCGCCGGCGGGCAGCGCCTGCCCCAGCGTATGCAGCAGGTAGTCGACCGGGATCGGATCGGATGGCTTGGGGGCCTCGGGCAGCACGCGGGCCTGCGGCGCGGCGCGCTTGGTCTCGGGCAGGAGCTCGAGCAGCAGCRACAGCGCCGGCCGCATCGTCGCGATGATGCTGGTGCTGATCGGCGGCACCGCCGCGCCGTCGGCGTCGTCGGTGATCTGATAGATCGCCGTGGCGCCGTCGAAGATCGCGGCATGGCCCTCGACATGGAAGGTGAAGACCGGCGCGCCGATCACGASCACGAGGTCATGCGGCTTGAGCGCGTCCGACAATTGCCCGGGCGAGGCGTGCAGGAAGCCCTGGAACAGCGGATGCCGCTCSGGGAACGAGCAGCGCGCCGAGAACGGGCTCACCCAGACGCCGGCTTTCGCCCTCTCGGCGAGCTGCACCATCAGCGTGRCGCAGCCGGCGCGGTCGACGCCGGGACCGACGACGAGCGCCGGGTTCCTCGCCGCTGTCAGGGCGGCGACCAGCTCGTCCATTGCGGCGCGGTCAGGGCCGAGTTCGCGGCTGACCTTGCGCGCCGAGACCGGCTGTGCCGGATGCATCCAGTCGTCGATCGGGATCGAGACGAAGGTCGGTCCGCAGGGCGGCTGCATCGCAGTGTAGTAGGCGCGCGCGATCGCGCCCGGCACGTCCTCGGGGCGCGCCGGCTCGACGCTGTATTTGACGTAAGGGCGCGGAAATTCGCTGGCGCGCTCGGCATAGAGGCTGTCTCTTATACACAGGCACGTCCTCGGGGCGCGCCGGNGCGCGATCGCGCCCGGCACGTCCTCGGGGCGCGCCGGCTCGACGCTGTATTTGACGTAAGGGCGCGGAAATTCGCTGGCGCGCTCGGCATAGAGGAACGCCTGCAGCGGCAGGATCGCGCGCGCCTGCTGGCCGGCGGTGATCACCAGCGGCGTCTGGTTGCGATGCGCGGTGTAGATGTTGCCGAGCGCATTGCCGACGCCGGCGGCCGAATGCAGATTGACGAAGCCGGCATTGCGCGTCGCCTGCGCATAGCCGTCGGCCATGCCGACGACGGAAGCCTCCTGCAGGCCGAGCACGTAGTCGATGTCATCGGGCCAGTCGCTGAGGAACGGCAGCTCGGTCGAGCCGGGATTGCCGAAGACTTTCTTGATGCCGAAGGCACGCAGCAGCTCGAATGTCGCCTGCTTGACGGTGACGGGCTTGGTCGTTGTTTTTGTTGTCTTGGCCAAAGGCGTTTCCTCACATGCCGTCATTGCGAGGAGCGAAGCGACGAAGCAATCCAGAGTCGTCGCGGAACTCTGGATTGCTTCGCYTCGCTCGCAATGACGATAGACTGTYTCACCACACCGCCGTGCCCTTCATCGTCGGCTGCCGCTCGGCGTTGGCGATCCACAGCTCCAGACCGCCATCCCTGTCGTTGGCGTTGACGGAGAACTCGCTGCCCTCGAACAGCGGCTGCACGCCGCGATAGGCGAACTTGGCCGGCGGCTTGCGCTTCAGCSCGGCGGCGAACTCGACCAGCAGCGCGGCCTGCAGCGGGCCGTGGAAGATCARCCCCGGATAGCCCTCGACCTTGGTGACGTAGTCGCGGTCATAGTGGATCCGATGGCCGTTGAAGGTCAGCGCCGAGTAGCGGAACAGCAGCACGGGATCGGAGACGTGGCTCTCGCTGTGCTGCGCCACCGGCGGCGGCGGGGGCGCCTTGGGCGACGCAGGTTGCGCGCCGCCCATGTCGCGATAGACGATGTCCTGGCGCTCGCGGATTGCTGTGCCGCGCGGCGTCGAGACGACATGCTCGACGGCCACGAAGCAGAGCTGGCCGGTCGAGCCGCTCTTCAGGCTGACATCCGTGATCGTCGAGACCCGCGTGGCGACGTCGCCGACGCGCAGCGGATCGATGAACTGCACCTCGCCRCCGGCCCACATCCGCCGCGGCAGCGGCACCGGCGGCAGGAAGCCGCCGCGGGTCGGGTGGCCGTCGGGCCCGAGCTGATCATGCGGGAACACCGGCTGGCCCAGGCACCAATGCACTGTGTACGGCGCGATGTCGCCGGTTTGCGGCTCGCCGATATCCTGGAACAGCGTGGCGCGCAGCCCCTTGGTCAGTTGCGCGGTGACGATGTCGGTTGCCTCGGCGCTGCGGCCGACCCATTGCCGGAGGTGATCGAGATCGAGCYCATCCGTCATGATCATCCCTTTCGCTGATGCGGCGAGGCCGCCTCGCCGATCCCTGGCACGGCGCCATAATGCCTGTCGTCGCCGACGACGATCGCCGCGGGCGCCGGATAGGAGACGACGCCGTTCGGCGTATTGACTTCGATCCGGCGCAGATGCGGATGCATTGCGAGGTCCGCCATGCTGTTGACCTCGGCAAAGGCGATGTCGGCAGCGGCGAGCTTGGCCAGCAGCTCGGCCCGCGTCAGCGCTGCGAAGCGCTCCGCCACGATGCCATCCGTCAGCGCGCGGTTGCGCACGCGCGCGACCATGTCGGCGAAGCGCGGATCGTCGGGCAGGCCGGGCTGATCCAGCACCTTGGCGCACAACGTCTTCCACTCGCGCTCGCTCTGGATCGAGATCAGGATGTCCTTGCCGTCCTTCGAGGTGAACACGCCATAGGGCGCGATCGAGGGATGGGCGAGGCCGATACGCTTCGGCGCATTGCCGGGACTGTCTCTTATACACATCTAGATGTGTATAAGAGACCGAGGGATGGGCGAGGCCGATGCGCTTCGGCGCATTGCCGGCTTCGGCGTTGAGCAGCGGCACCGTCAGCCAGTCGGCCATCACGTCGAACATCGAGATCCGGATGTCGGCGCCTTCGCCGGTGCGCCCGCGCTTGATCAGCGCCTCCAGGATCGCGGCATGCGCCGTCGCGCCGGTGGCGACATCGACGATGGACATGCCGACCCGCGACGGACCGTCCGGGCCGCCGGTGATCGAGGCCAGACCGCTCTCGGCCTGGATCAGGAGATCATAGGCCTTGCGATCGGCATAAGGACCCGAGTCGCCATAGCCGGTGATGGTGCAGCAGATCAGCTTCGGATAGTCCTTGCGCAGCCGCTCGCGGGCAAAGCCCATTCTGTCCATCGAGCCGGGCTTGAGGTTCTGCAGCAGCACGTCGGCGCTTGCGATCAGCCTCTCCAGCTCGGCGCGGCCGTCCGGCTTGGCGAGATCGACGACCAGCGAATCCTTGCCGCGGTTGAGCCAGACGAAGTAGCTGCTCTGCCCCTTCGCCGCGGCGTCATAGCCGCGGGCGAAATCGCCTTCGGGCCGTTCGATCTTGATGACATGAGCGCCGGCATCCGCCAGGCGCGACGAGCAGAACGGCGCGGCCACCGCCTGCTCGACRGCGACGACAGTGATCCCTTCAAGCGGCAGCATCGCAGGACCTCAGTAAGACCTGGGCATGCCGAGCACGTGCTCGGCGACGTAGGACAGGATGAGGTTGGTCGAGATCGGCGCCACCTGATACAGCCGCGTTTCGCGGAACTTGCGCTCGACGTCATACTCCTCGGCGAAGCCGAAGCCGCCATGGGTCTGGATGCAGGCGTTGGCCGCCTCGAACGACGCGTCCGCCGCGAGCATCTTGGCCATGTTGGCCTCGGCGCCTGGGTTCTCCCCAGCCTCATAGAGCCGGATCGCCTCGCGCACCATCAGTTCGGCGGCGCGCATGTTGGCGTAGGCCCTGGCGATCGGGAACTGGATGCCCTGGTTCTGGCCGATCGGCCGGCCGAAGACCTGGCGCTCTTTCGCGTAGTTGGAAGCCTTGTCGATGAACCACTTCGCATCGCCGACGCATTCGGCGGCGATCAGGATGCGCTCGGCGTTCATGCCGGAGAGGATGTAGCGGAAGCCCTTGCCTTCCTCGCCGATCAAATTCTCCGCCGGCACCCGCATGTCGGTGAAGAACACCTCCGTCGTGGCGTGGTTCATCATCGTCCGGATCGGGCGGATGGTGAGCCCGGCCTTTTTGGCCTCGCGCATGTCGACGATGAAGACGGAGAGTCCGTCGGTGCGCTTCTGCGCCTGGTCCTTCGGCGTGGTGCGCGCGAGCAGGATCATCAGGTCGGAATATTCGGCTCGGCTGGTCCAGATCTTCTGGCCGTTGACGATGTAGCTATCGCCGTCGCGCTTGGCGAAGGTCTTCAACGACGAGGTGTCGGTGCCCGAGGTCGGCTCGGTGACGCCGAACGCCTGCAGCCGCAATTCGCCGCTCGCGACCTTCGGCAGCCATTTGGCTTTCTGCTCGGCCGAGCCGTGCCGCAGCACGGTTCCCATCGTGTACATCTGGGCGTGGCAGCCGCCGCCATTGCAGCCGGCGCGCTGGATCTCCTCCAGGATCGCGGCCGCAGCCGACAGCTTGAGGCCGGCGCCGCCATATTCCTCGGGGATCAGCACGGAGAGATAGCCGGCCTGCGTCAACGCATCGACGAACGCCGACGGATAGGCCATCTCGCGATCCAGCTTGCGCCAATATTCGCCGGGGAACTGGGCGCAGAGTTTCGCCACYGCGTCGCGGATGTCTGCGTAGTCGTCGTGCTGATGCTGTTCTGTCATTCCTTGCTCCGCGGGCCGTGATCACACGTCCCGCGGTCTCCCTCTATGTGTTGATGATAGCCTATGACGAAGCGTGCGGTGCTTGGCAAGCTTGGAATGCCAGCGTTGCGGCTGGTCAGCCTTGCCTGCTGCGACACATGAAAGGTGCGTGGCAACCATGGTCTAGCTGACCGGATAGCCGAGATGGCCGCGGAAGCGGTTCTTCAAAAACACGCCATCGCGCGGCGGAAGGGCGCGGTCGACGTGATCGGTGGAAATSACGACGCGCGCAAAATGCGGWCCTGCRCGGTCGYGCAGCTTCGGCCGGAAGGCATCGAGCGCAACCTGATCGGCGATCGTGCTCACGGAGGGAAAGCCCGCGCCCGAGGCGATCAGCTCCAGCCTCGCGCCGAGCCCGGAATGGCTCATCTGCATGCCGGTCTCGCCGAAATGCGCATTGTCGAGCACGATGATCGACAGATTGCTGGGCTTCTTCGCCGCCGCGGTCGCAAGGCCGCCGAGCCCCATCAACTGTTCGCCGTCGCCGGTGATGACGGCCACCGGTCGCGACGGTTGCGCCAGCGCGAGGCCGAGTCCCATCATGGCCGCGCCGCCCATCGCGCCCCAGAGATAGAAGTTCGCCGGATGATCGCCGGCCGCAAACACGTCGTAGGAGGACGAGCCGAGGCCGCTGATCACCAGCAGGTCGCCGCGGTCCTGCAGCAGCGCCTGCACGGCGGCGCGACGGTCGAGCGCTGTGTTCATCACTTGCCCTCCGTCCACTTCTTGGCGCCGATCATGCGCTGGGAGATCAGCACGGCGATGGCCTGATCGCTGTCGAAGGCGAGCCTTGCGGCTGCGGCCGCCATCTCGCCGGCGTCGTCAGGCCGCTCCAGCCGGAACACGGTGACGCCCATGATGTCGAAGGCVGCCGGCGTCGCCTTGCCCATCGCCACCTGCCACGGATTGAACTCGGCCCAYTCGCCGCGCATGGTCACGAAAGTGAGGAACGGGAACCGGCAGCTCGAAAGCAGCGACAGCATGTTGACGCAATTGCCGACGCCGCTCGACTGCATCAGGAGCACCGCGCGCTGGCCGCCGAGCCAGGCGCCGGCGGAGAGCGCCACGCCTTCCTCCTCGGTGGTCAGGACAGTGGTGGCGATCGCGGGATCGTCATGCGCCAGGCGAATGAGGCGGGAATGGCCGGCRTCGGGCACGTAGCAGAGCTGCCGGACATCGGCCGCCTTYAGCGCCTCGTAGATGGCGAGCGGCCAGTCGGGACCTGTCGTCGGCGTGTCGGAAGCGGCCATGGCGTCCTGCGGTTYATGCGCACCGATGGTGCAGCGGATGATTTAGCCAGAAATGGCGACCGGGGCCCATTGAATTTGGTTCACCCGGCCATGCCGGATTCTTATAGGGAGTTGGCGGYCTCATGGTTCGAGACGCCGCTGCGCGGCTCCTCACCATGAGKGGCGCCGCCGCCCAACAGGCGGAACTCCAAACCTTATGGTGAGGAGTGCCGCGCGAGAGGCGGGCCAACACAAACAGTCTTGCTSGSGGCGCGTCTCGACCCATGAGGCCGCTGTCCCGGCCTCGCCCTTCGAGACGCCCGCCTCCGGGCGGGCTCATCAGGGTGAGGCTCGGAAGCGCTCACCCCGGGATGCGCACCGGCAGCGACTCATAGCCGCGGACGAAGCTGGAATAGACCCGCTTCGGCTCGCCGACGACCTCGATRCGGTCGAAGCGCTTCAGGATCTCCTGCCAGACGATGCGCAGCTGCAGTTCGGCCAGCCGCATGCCGACGCAGCGGTGGATGCCGAAGCCGAAGGAGAGGTGGATGCGCGGCCGTTTGCGGTCGATGATGAAGGCGTCGGGAGTCTCGATCACCTCCTCGTCGCGGTTGCCCGAGACGTACCACATCACGACGCGGTCGCCCTTCCTGATCTTCTGGCCGCCGAGCTCGGTATCGACCAGCGCTGTGCGCCGCATATGCGCCAGCGGCGTCTGCCAGCGGATCACCTCGGGCACCATGGTGTCGATCAAAGCCGGATTGTCGCGCAGCTTCTGATACTCGGCCGGGTTCTCGTTCAGCGCCAGCACCGAGGCGGTCATGGTGTTGCGCGTGGTGTCGTTGCCGCCGACGATGAGCAGGATCAGGTTGCCCATCAGATTGTCCGGCGTCATGTGCCGYGTCGCCTCGCTGTGCGCCATCATCGAGATCAGGTCGCGGCCGGGATTGGCCTGGCGCTCCTTCCACATCCGGCCGAAGGTTTCGGCGCAGTCGGCGAGCTCGCGGCGGCGCTCGTCCTCCGACGACACGATGCCGCTCTTGGGCAGCGCGGTGGACACGTCGGACCAGCGCGTCAGCCTGCGCCGCTCCTCGAACGGGAAGTCGAACAGGGTCGCGAGCATCTGYGTCGTCAATTCGATCGAGACCTTCTCGACCCAGTTGAAGGTCTCGTTGCGCGGCAGCGAATCCAGCACCTTGGCCGAGCGCTGCCGGATCAGCACCGCCATCTCGTCGAGATGATCCGGCGTGAACATCGGCGACACCGTCTTGCGCTGCTCGCCATGGCGGGGCTCGTCCATCGCGATGAAGCTCGGCCATTCATAGCCGGGCGGCACGTCGCGAATCATGATGCCGCCATTGCTGACATCGGAGGAGAAGATCGCATGGTTGGTGTCGACATGCATGATGTCGTGGTAGCGCGTGACGGACCAATAMGGCTCGATCGGCGCCTTGGTGCAGTAATGCACYGGCGCTTCCTTGCGCAGCCGCTCGAACCACGGCCAGATCGTGTCGCTTTGGAACAGGCGCGGTGCTCCGGGATGGAAGTCCTCGATCGGCGTCGAATAGGCCTCCAGCCGCGCCTGGCGCAGCAGATCGGCATGGTCGGAACGAAGCGCGGCCTGGGCGGTCATGGGGTGGTCCTTTTCTGGAGAAATGCTCCAAACCCTAACAATGGATCAGGTATGGCCNTCGGCATGGTCGGAACGAAGCGCGGCCTGGGCGGTCATGGGGTGGTCCTTTTCTGGAGAAATGCTCCAAACCCTAACAATGGATCAGGTATGGCCTGCCGTCCGGCATTGCGAGCGACGCGGAAGCAGTCCGGGGCCGGAAACAGGTCYGGATTGCGTCCGCCGTCGCCCGCTGGGCTATGACRGACACGTCGTCAYCTTCGGCTCCTCATCATGACGGAGATYGGTGGATCGTCATCGTTTCAAATCGTCGAGTTGACTCTAGGCCGCAATCCTGACCGGCAATGTCTCGTATCCCTTGACGAAGCTGGAATAGACCCGCTTGGGTTCGTCCATCACGTCGATATGATCGAAGCGCTTCAGGATCTCTTCCCAGATGATCTTGAGCTGCAGCTCGGCAAGCCGCAGCCCGACGCAGCGGTGGATGCCGAAGCCGAATGACAGATGCTGCCGCGGACGGGCGCGATYGATGATGAAGTCGTAGGGACGCGCGATGGCGGTCTCGTCGCGGTTGCCCGAGACGTACCACATCACCACCTTGTCGCCCTTTTTGATCTGCTTGCCGCGGAACTCGATGTCTTCGAGCGCCGTGCGGCGCATATGGGCCAGYGGGGTCTGCCAGCGGATCACTTCGGGCACGAAGCTGTCGATGAGGGCCGGGTTGTCCTTCAGCTTGCGGTACTGATCGGGATTCTGGCTGAGCGCATAGATGCTGCCGGACATGGTGTTGCGCGTGGTGTCGTTGCCGCCGACGATCAGCAATACGAGATTGCCGAGGAARTTCTTCGGGTCCATGTTCCGCGTCGCSTCRCTATGCGCCATCATGGACAACAGGTCACTCTTCGGCGGCTGGTTCTGCCGCTCCTGCCAGAGCCGTGCGAAATAGCGGGCGCACTCCATCAGTTCGGCCTGGCGCTCGTCCTCGGTGGCGACCAGCCCGTCCGGTCCGGGGATCGTGGTCGTGATGTCCGACCAGCGCGTCAGCTTGCGGCGATCCTCCCAGGGGAAGTCGAACAGCACCGCCAGCATCTGCGTGGTCAGCTCGATCGACACGCGATCGACCCAGTCGAACACTTCGCCGCGGGGCAGATTGTCCAGGCACTCGGCGGAGCGCTTGCGGATGTTGATCGCGAGCTCGTCGAGATGCGTCGGCGTGAACATCGGCGCCACCGTCTTGCGCTGGGCGGCGTGGCGCGGCGGGTCCATCGCGATGAAGCTCTCGCGGCGCAGCTCCGGATCGATGTCGCGGATGGTGATGCCGCCCAGCGCCGAGGCCGACGAGAACACGGCGTGATTGGTCTCGATCTCCATGATGTCGTCGTAGCGGGTAATCGACCAATACGGACCGAACATCGAGTCCCTGCAGTAATGCACGGGATCTTCGCGGCGCAGCCGGTCGAAATAGGGCCAGTGCGTGTCGCTGCGGAACAGCTCGGGATTGCCGGGATCGAACGCGTCGAGCGGCAGCGACGCGGCGCGGCGACTGGCTTCGTCGATGGCGCGCTCGCCTGTCGCGACAGGCCTTCGGATGTCGGCCGTAATGGTCGTCCCGAGCATGGATGTCTCCTCCTGGCCGGATTCTTGATGTCCGACGATATTGGGCGCGATTACATCCTGCCCGGGCGCGCTGGGCAAGCGGGGAGTTTGACGGAGGCCCCAAGGAGGGATCTTGCGCTGCGGCGCTGCTGTTTCCTGGACGCCGGGCGTGACAAGCGCCACGTCACGGAATATGGCTACGCCGATTTGTTGCAAAGCAGAAGATGAGCAGGAGGCCGCCGTCATGATCGCCAACGCGCAACGCATGTTCAATTTCGACCTCGGCGAGACCGCCGATGCGATCCGCGACACGGTGGCCGGTTTTTCGCAAAACGAAATCGCCCCGCGCGCGGCCGAGATCGACCGCTCCAACCAGTTTCCGCGTGACCTCTGGCCCAAGATCGGCGAACTCGGGCTGCACGGCATCACGGTCGAGGAGGAGTATGGTGGTGCCGGCCTGGGCTATCTCGAGCACTGCATCGCCATGGAGGAGATCTCGCGCGCCTCGGCGTCGGTCGGCCTGTCCTACGGCGCCCACTCSAATCTCTGCGTCAACCAGATCCGCCGCAACGGCAACGARGCGCAGAAGCGCAAATATCTGCCCAAGCTGATCTCCGGCGAGCATGTCGGCTCGCTGGCGATGTCGGAGCCGCAGGCCGGCTCCGATGTGGTGTCGATGAAGACCCGCGCCGACAAGC
>BFBZ01000017.1_pt57 | contig 67613 bp, 64 predicted proteins | sample 1888401 | NCBI WGS metagenome assembly BFBZ01 (sample SAMD00112614, study PRJDB3348) | symbiont metagenome | host: Chara braunii
CCGGCGATCTTCACGGCGCCGAGCGCCACAAAGCATAGGATCGTGACCGGGAACACCAGCCAGTTCAGCATGGTCCAGCCCCAGGCGTTGTAGACAGCGCCCGACAACAGCGAAGCAAAAGCAACCGAGCCGAACAGGACGAAGTCGTGAAAGCCCTGCACCTTGCCCTTCTCCGAAGGACGGTAGCTGGCTGCGACCATGGACGTGGCGCCGATAAAGCCGAAATTCCAGCCAAGGCCGAGCAGGATCAGCGCCGTCCAGAACTGCCACAGGGCGAGGCCGGAAAGAGCCACGATCGCACAGCCGATGAGCAGCACCAGCCCGATGGCGACGATGCGTTCGGCRCCGAAGCGGTGGATCAGCGCGCCGGTGAAGAAGCTCGGGCCGAACATCGCCATCACATGCCAGGAAATACCCAGCGTCGCGTCGTCCGTCGAAAGCCCGCAGCCGACCATGGCGAGCGGTGCGCCGGTCATGACGAAGCTCATCAGCGCGTAACTGCCCACGGCGCAAAATAGCGCCGCGACGAAGCGCGGTTGGGTCACGATCTCGGCCAGCGGGCGGGCATCGGCCGTCGCGCTCTCATGCGCGCCGCTTGTCCGGGGAACACTGTGCAGGAAGGAAAGGATGACTGCGCCGACAGCCGCCAGAACCAGGATCGAAGCAAAGGAACCGGCAAACATCACCGGCGCCAGCAATTCGCGGGTGTGGATGACGATCTGCGGCCCGAGAATGGCGGTGATGATCCCTCCCGCCAGCACGAAGGAGATGGCGCGCGCCTTGAACTCGGGCGGCGCATTGTCGGCGGCGGCGAAACGGAATTGCTGGACGAAGGCGCCACCGGCGCCGATGACGGCGAGGCCAAAGGCAAACAGCCAGAAGCTTGCATGATAGAGCGCGAGCGTCGAGATCAAGCCGCCAAGAGCAGTGATGACGGTGCCGGTCATGAAGCCGCCTCGATGACCGAGCCGGCGGATGATGGCCGCGGCCGGCAAGGCGCCGAGCGCCACGCCGAGGTTGAAGCCGGTGACGGGCGCCGTCGCCAGAGACTTGTCGGGTCCGAGCAGATACTGGCCTGCGAGCGCGCCGAGCGAGATGGCAATGGGTGCGGCCGAGCCGACGATCGCCTGCGCCGAGGCGAGCAGCAGCGCCGTGCGGCGCCCTGCCTTGCCGGCCTTGGTTACCACGGCCGAAGCGACGGTCATGAAGCGTCCTTGCCGCGTCCTTCACCGCGCACGCGGCGTGAAACCCGGTCGAGCACGGCGTTGACCAGCTTCGGTTCGTCCTCCTCGTAGAAGGCCTTGGCGATGTCGACATATTCCGAGACGATGACCGCCACCGGCACGTCCTCGCGCTTCATCAGTTCGTAGACGCCGGCGCGCAGGATGGCGCGCAGCGTCGAATCCAGCCGCGACAGGGGCCAGTCTTCGGTCAGCGCCTGGCGGATGACCGGATCGATGGTCTTCTGGTTTTCGACGACCCCGGTGAGGATGGCGCGGAACCATTGCGCGTCGGCCTCGCGATAGAGCGCACCGTCCACTTCCTTGCCGAGACGGAAGGCCTCGTATTCGGCGGTGATCTCGAAGACCCCGCTGCCGGCSACATCCATCTGATAGAGTGCCTGGACGGCCGCAAGGCGGGCRGCGCCGCGCTTGTTGGCTTGGCGTGGTGCCCCGTTCTGGGCAGGCTCGCTCACGATTGGGCTCCGAACTTCTCCTTGAGCGCGATCATGGTCAGCGCCGCGCGCGCCGCGAAGCCGCCCTTATCGCCTTCCGTGCGCCGGGCGCGCGCCCAGGCCTGCGCATCGTTCTCGGTGGTCAGGATACCGTTGCCGACGCAGATGGATTCCTGCACCGAAAGGTCCATCAGCGCGCGGCTGGATTCGTTGGCGACAATGTCGAAATGATAGGTGTCGCCGCGGATGATCGTGCCCAGCGCGACGAAGCCGTCATAGTCCGTGCCGCCCTCGGCGGCGCCGTCCAGCGCGAAGGTGATCACCGCCGGGATCTCCAGCGAGCCCGGGACGGTGACGACGTCATAGGTGGCGCCAGCTTCGTCGAGCGCGGTGGTCGCGCCTTCGAGAAGCGCGTCGGCGAGATCGTCGTGGAAGCGCGCTTCGATGATGAGCAGATGCGCCTTCGCCTTCGGACGAATGAACGCTTTGCCGTGTTGGGATGTGCCAGCCATAAAAGTCTCCGGGGGGTTGCCGGTGACTTAGGCCGAAGCGGGGTTCATCGCAAGCGGAAGATTGCTCGAGGTGAGCCGTCAGACGCCGGTGGCCTCACTATAGCGACGCACAGTATCGCGCAGGCGATCGTTTATCGGCTTCGGATTGATCAAGGCTTCGACGAGGACCCTGCGGTCGTTGTCTGTGAGATACAGGTGCCGCCGATCTTCCGTGCTCAGTTCTTCCTTCCGGCCGGAAGCCACTTGATTCTTGACCATCAAAGCCCCTCTTTCGCCGCCTCCGCAAGGCGCGCGGCATAGCGTGCCATGGTGTCGATCTCGATGTTGACGCGGTCTCCTGCCTGGCGATCGCCCCAGGTGGTGACGCTCAGCGAATGGTGGATCAGAAGCACGTCGAAGCGGGTGCCTTCGACCTTGTTGACGGTGAGCGAGGTGCCGTCGAGCGCGACCGAGCCCTTGGGCGCGATGAACCTCGCCAGATGGCGCGGCGCTTCCAGGGTGAAGCGCACGGCGTCGCCCTCCTCCTTGCGCCCGACGATCTCGGCCGTGCCGTCGACATGACCGGAGACGATGTGGCCGCCGAGTTCGTCGCCGATCTTCAGCGCGCGTTCGAGATTGATCCTGGTGCCGGATTTCCAGCTCGATGCAGTGGTCAGCCGAAGCGCTTCCTCCCAGGCTTCCACCTCGAACCAGCGTGCGTTCGAGCCATGCTCGGGCAGCCCCGTGACGGTCAGGCAGACACCGCCGCAGGAAATCGAGGCACCGATGGCGATGGTTTGCGGGTCGTATGCCGTGTCGATGCGCAGGCCGACGCCTTCGGCCAGCGGCTTTATCGCCGCGACGGTGCCAACGTCCGTGACAATTCCAGTAAACATCAGTCCCTGTCTTTCAGCCTGGTCACGATCTTACCCACTCGGCGTACCCGTCTTCGCCGAAGCGCATCTCGCGCAGTTTGCGGAAACCCGCCGGGATATGGTCGGCATCGACAGGCGCCGCGATGCCGCCCTCGCCGATCGGGTCCGGCCCCTGGAACAAGACGATGCGGTCGACCAGGTCTTCCTCCAGGAACGCCTTGGCGACCTGGGCGCCACCTTCGACCAGCACGGTTGCCATGCCAAGTGCGGCCAGATCCTCGAGCAGTTCCGGCAAGGCGACGACGCCTTCATGCGTTTCCGTGCCGATGAAGCGCACGCCGGCGCGTTCGAGGGCTGCCCGGCGATGCGGGTCGGCCTCGAGGCAGGCGGCGACATAGAGCGGCACACGATCGACACCGGAGACCAGCTTCGACGTCTCCGGCAGCCGGATCTGGCGATCGAGGATGATGCGCGCCGGCGAGCGGCTCTCCAGCCCAGGCAGGCGCACGGTCAGCGCCGGATCGTCCTCCAGCGCCGTGCCGATGCCGACCAGGATGGCATCGGACTCGGCGCGCATCAGGTAGACTTCGCGCCGCGCGATCTCGCCGGTGATCGCGACCTGTCCGGCGCCCTTCCTGCCTATCTTGCCGTCGCTCGAAAGCGCAAGTTTCAGAGTAATTTCGGGGCGTTTTTTCAAAGATCGAATCAAATATCCGGCCATCTGCTCGGCGGCTTCGGCGGCCAGCACCTTCTCCACCACCTCGACGCCGGCGGCGCGCAGGATGGCGTAGCCCTTGCCCGAGACGCGTGGATCGGGGTCGCTTGCCGCACCCACGACCCGCGTGATCCCGGCACTGACCAGCGCATTGGCGCAAGGCGGCGTGCGGCCGTGATGGGCGCAGGGTTCTAGAGTAACGTAAGCCGTGGCACCATGCGCGAGATCGCCGGCCTCGGCCAGCGCCTCGGTCTCGGCATGCGGACGGCCGCCAATGGCGGTCACACCGGTGCCGACGATCATCGGGCCGGCACCGTCGTCGCGCACGATGAGCGTGCCGACGGACGGGTTGGTCGAGGTGCGGCCGGCGTTGCGGCGCGAGAGCCGAATGGCCGCTGCCATGAAACGCCGGTCAAGGGCCGCTTGCTCGGCCTCGCTGCGTCGAGCCTGCGCCATGATCAGCCGGCGTCCTCTTCGCTCTTTTCCTCGTCGCCCTTCAATTCGCCCAGCAATTCGTGGAAATCCTTGGCTTCGCGGAAATTGCGATAGACGGAAGCGAAGCGGACATAGGCGACGTCATCCAGCGACTTCAGCGCCTCCATGACCAGCCGGCCGACCTCGCCCGAGGCCACTTCCGTCTCGCCGGAGCTTTCGAGCTGGCGCACGATACCGGTCACCGCGCGGTCGATGCGCTCGGGATCGACATTGCGCTTGCGCACGGCGATCTCGACCGAACGCAACAGCTTGTCTCGGTCGAACGGCACCTTGCGGCCGGACTTCTTGATGACGACCAGGTCGCGCAGTTGCACGCGTTCGAAAGTGGTGAAGCGGCCGCCGCAGTCCGGACAGACGCGGCGCCTGCGGATCGCCGCGCCATCCTCGGCGGGACGCGAATCCTTCACCTGCGTATCTTCGGACTGGCAATAGGGGCAGCGCATGGAGAGCCTTGGGTTCGCGATTCTGGTGGGCGAAAGGCTTAGAGCCTTTTATGCCTCAGAGATAGCGAGGCGCGAGGAAGATTGCCAGCGCCGCCACCAGCCACACAGCGATGCCGCCCAGCACGGCCAGCCGGTAGTCGACTTTGTCGATGAACAGCCAGCAGGCGCCGAGAAAGGCAGTATAGGCGGGAATCGTTTTGAAGTCGGCAAGGCAGGCCTCGCGAAAACCGGCGACGTTACCTTTTGAACCGACGGCCAACAGCGCGATCACCGCGAAGGTCGGCGCAAGCGCAGGATACCGGGCAGGACATTGCCGCGTTTGGAAGCCCACACGATCAGCGCGGTAACCAGCCCGCCGACCACAGACAATATCCATCCGTTGTCCCCTGCCCTCAACCGACCGCGCGCTTCAGGGCGCGACGTCCTTGGTCGGGAAGCCGCAGGATGTGCCGAGATTGCGGTAGGCCTTGGTGAACCCGTCCATCGGGATGCTGGCGACGGCTGCCTTGCCGAAGGCGACATCGAGCGAGGTGACCTGGCGCATGGCGCGCAGCAAAGCGAGGCTCTTCTTGGGCTCGTTGTCGACCGCCCAGCTCGGTCGTCCGTTGACGGCCTCGCTGGAAGCAACCGTAGCGGAAACCTTGACGCCGGGATCGCCGAAGGTCGCCGCGATCTTCTTTCCGGTCGGCAGGGTCTTGTTGTCGATGATTATCATGATTGCCGGATAGGCATTGGGCGGCAGGGCGTCGCCGGTCGAGATCGACAACGTCAGCGTGCCCGCATTGCCGTTGGCGTCAACGAAAGCGGTCGAGGCGGCGCAGGTCTTGTGCGCGTCCTGACCGGTATCAAGCGTGTCGACGATCGTGGTCCAGTTGCCGAACGTGTTCGCGGCAGGCAGGCCGCTGTCGGGTTGCGTCTGCGCCAAGGCGCCCGCCTGGAACGCGATGGCGGCGGCCAGCGAGCCGAAAAGAGCCAGGGCGGCGGCGGGAGGGAAAGTGCGCATCATCAATCTCCGGTAAGCGCCTTCCCACTCGAGGAACGGCGCAATGCACCGGATAAAAGATGACGCGCGGTGCCGGGTCAACCGAAAGAGGGGGTCAACCGAAAGAGCGGGTCAACCGAGATAGGGGTAGAGCGGGAAACGATCGGTCAGCGCCGTGACCTTCGCCTTGACCGCGGCTTCGACCGCCGCATTGCCTTCATCGGAATTCGCGACCTTCAGGCCGTCGAGCACCTCGGCGATCAGCTTGCCGATTTCGCGGAATTCGGCCTGGCCGAAGCCGCGCGTCGTGCCTGCCGGCGTGCCGAGGCGCACGCCAGAGGTGACGAAAGGCTTTTCCGGGTCGAACGGGATACCGTTCTTGTTGCAGGTGATGTTGGCGCGCCCGAGCGCCGCCTCGGCGCGCTTGCCGGTGGCGTTCTTCGGCCGCAGGTCGACCAGCATAAGGTGGTTGTCGGTGCCGCCGGACACGATGTCGAGCCCGGTCTCCTGCAGGCTGGAAGCCAGCGCCTTGGCGTTGGCGACGATGCTTTCGGCATAGAGCTTGAAGCTCGGCTTCAGCGCCTCGCCGAGCGCCACGGCCTTGGCGGCGATGACATGCATCAGCGGGCCGCCCTGCAGGCCCGGGAACACCGCCGAGTTCATCTTCTTGGCGATTTCCTCGTCATTGCACAGGATCATGCCGCCGCGCGGGCCGCGCAGCGACTTGTGCGTCGTCGTGGTCACGACATGGGCGTGCGGCAGCGGCGASGGATGCATGCCRCCCGCGACCAGGCCGGCGATATGCGCCATRTCGACCATCAGATAGGCGCCTATCGAATCGGCGATYTCGCGGAAGCGCTTCCAGTCCCAGATCCGCGAATAGGCGGTGCCGCCGGCCAGGATCAGCTTCGGCTTCGTCTCATGGGCGGTCTTYTCGATGGCGTCCATGTCGAGCAGATGGTCGTCCTTGCGCACGCCGTAGGACACGACCTTGAACCACTTGCCGCTCATGTTGACGGGCGAGCCGTGRGTGAGATGGCCGCCCGAATTCAGGTCGAGGCCCATGAAGGTGTCGCCGGGCTGGAGCAGCGCCAGGAACACGGCCTGGTTCATCTGGCTGCCGGAATTGGGCTGGACGTTGGCGAAGTTGCAGCCGAACAGCTTCTTGGCGCGTTCGATGGCCAGTTCTTCGGCCACGTCGACGAACTGGCAGCCGCCATAGTAGCGCTTGCCCGGATAGCCCTCGGCGTATTTGTTGGTCATGATCGAGCCTTGCGCTTCCAGCACGGCGCGGGAAACGATGTTTTCCGAGGCGATCAGTTCGATCTCGTGACGCTGGCGGCCGAGCTCGTTGCGGATGGAGCCGAAGATTTCCGGGTCGGCATCGGCAAGCGTTGTCTCGAAGAAGGATTCTTGTTTGGTGGAGGCTGCCGCTGCTGATGACATGGCCTGAAATCCTTGAGGTTCGAGGGTTTTGGATAATCCGCCGCGCCATTAACACAGTTGTTTTCGGCTCGCCACGTTTGCAGCGCGAAATTTGCTGGCCGGTTTGCGGCAAGGCGGGCTCGGCCGGCGTTATTCCGACGGCTCGCGGCCTTTCAGGATCGCTTCGGAGTAGGTGATCTCGGTAAACAGCTTGCGTGCCGTGTGGTCGTTGATGTCGCGGCGTCGGAACATCGCCTGCAGCTCGGCGCGCTCCGCTTCCATGCCGGCGAGCCTGAGTTCGAGCTCGAGCCGTCCTGAATCGCGCGCCTCGGCGCGCGCCTCATCGCCATCGTCGGACAAGGCGATGCGACGCCGGTAGGCGGAGACGACGCTCTCGGCGATGGCCAGCCGGGTCTCGCTTTCCTCACCTTCGCCGCCCTCGCCGGCCAGGCCCTCTATCCTGGCGATGGCGGCATTTGCGGCGCTGACCCGCGCCCGGCGCTCCTCGGCAGCGCCTGGATCCTCGCCGGGCTCGACGAGACCGCGGGAAATTCTGGGCAGGGCGAGACTGGCGATCGCCAGCGAGCAGATGATGACGCCCGCGGCAAGGAAGATGACGACGTCGCGCGCCGGAAAAGGCGAGCCGTCCTGCARGGCGTGCGGCAAGGACAGGATGCCGGCCAGCGTGATCGCGCCACGCACGCCCGCGACCGAYCCGGCAAGCCTGACGCGAAAGCCGAACGGTTCGGCCTTGCGTTTGCCGAGCCGCGCGGCGAGCACGGCGCCCATATCGCCGATCCAGATCCAGACATAGCGCAGGGCGATCAGGCAAAGCGTCAGGATGAGCACGGTCAGCGCCGGCTCGAAGAGCCAGTGGCGGGTGGTCAACTCCGGGGGGACCTTGCGGATGATGTCCGGCAGTTGCAGGCCGAGCAGGATGAAGAGCGCGCCATTGAAGACGAAGGTCAGCGTCGACCAGAGCGAGATCGTCTGGATCCGCGCCGAGACCGTCATGAAACGGACGATGCCGGAAACCCCGGTGAGCAGGCCGGCGGTAACCGCCGCCAGGATGCCGGAGGCGCCTGCATGCTCGGCGATCAGATAAGCGAAGAAGGGCAGCAGGATCATGACCAGCACCTGCGCTTCCGCCGGGGTGCTCGTGATACGGCTCAGGATCCGCAGGCTCTTGGCCGCGATGAACAAGGCCGCCAGCCCGGCGAGAATGCCGATCGCAACGGCATAGAGAAAGCTCAAAGAGGCGTCGGCGAAGGAAAAGCTGCCGGTCAGCGCCGCCGCGACCGCAAAGCGGAACATGACCAGGCCCGACGCGTCGTTGAGCAGGGACTAGCCTTCAAGGATATGCATCAGCCGCGCCGGCACGACGTTGCGGTCGACGATCGAGGAGACCGCGACCGCATCGGTCGGCGACAGTACCGCGGCCAGCGCGAAGGCGACGACCAGCGGGATGCTCGGCACCAGCCAGTGCAGCGCGTAGCCGAAGCCGACGATGGTGAAGAACACTAGGCCGATGGCGAGATCGAGGATCGGTTCACGCAACGCGATCATCTCGCGCTTTGGCGCGGCGAATGCGTCGCCGAACAGAAGCGGCGGGATGAACACCAGCAGGAAGAGTTCGGGGTCGATCTCGACATGCAGGCCTCGCGACGGCCACGCCAGCGCGGCGCCGATGGCGATCTGCAGCACGGGCAGCGGCAGGCGCACCAGCCGCACCAGCGCGCCGGAAAGCGTCACGAAGGCCAGCACGACGAGGGTGAAGACGGCGACGTCCATGGTACGATTCCGGCGACTTGGTGCAATTCCAGGAAAAAATGCGCAGCGGTTTTCCGTCCGAAACTGCCTAAAAACAAATGCCTGGAGCAGCTCGGCGGTTTTGCCAAAGGCCGGGCTGCTCCAGGGCCGACCATGCGCAATTGCCGACGGCGCGTCCAGCCGGGGATGCCGTCAACCGGGTACAAGCGGTGGCGGGGCTGGTGAAGCAGCGCTTGACCAAAAACGAAAAAAGGCCGCTCCCTAGGCGGCCTTTTTGTTTTAAAACCAGCCTCTTACAGAGAAGAAGTAATCTGCAGCGCGTTGTTGCCGTCGAGGCCGTAGATGTCGTCGCGGAACTGCACGACACCCGGGGCCGTCGACCAGGCCGACAGATAGAGGAAGTGGACCGGCACAGGGTTGACGACCTGGATCGGCGTGTTCGCGCCGGTCTTGATCGCCGCCTCGAAGTGCTGGCGATCCCAGCCGGGGGTGTCGCGCAGGATCCAGGTGACGAGATCGCGCACGTTCTGGACGCGCACGCAGCCCGAGGAGTCGAAGCGCATCAGCTGGCCGAAGAGGCTCTGCTGCGGCGTATCGTGCATGTAGACGCCATCCGGGCTCGGGAAGTTGATCTTGACCGACGCCATGGCGTTGTTGTTGCCCGGATCCTGGCGGAAGCGGTACTTGGCCGCGTCGTCCGTCGACCAGTCGATGGACATCGGATCGACCTCGCTGCCGTCCGGCGCGAACAGGCGGATGTGACTGTCCTTGAGATAGTTGGGGTTCTTCCGCATCAGCGGAATGATGTCCTTGCGCACGATCGAGACCGGCGCGTTCCAGTACGGGTTGACGATGATCTCRTTGATYTTGGAATTCACGATCGGCGTCTGGCGATCGATCTTGCCGACGATGGCCGTGTGGCGGAGCACGACGCGRTCGTTCTCGACCGCCTCGATCTGCGCCGCCGGGATGTCGACCAGCACATAGCGGGCGCCCAGCGTGCCGGCCTTTTCCTTCAGGCGCTGCAGGTTGGTCTGCAACTGGCCGAGCCGGATCTGCGCCGTGACGTTCATCGCCGCATAGGTGTATTTGCCCATGGAGCCGTCGGCCGGCAAGCCATGGCGGAGCTGGAAGCGCTTGACCGCCGAATCGACGTAGGAATCGAAGGCCGTCGAAATGCCGGCGCCCTGCGGCAGGTCACCCGAAACCATCAGGCGCTTGCGCAGCGGCACGACATCCGGGTCATCGACGCCGAGCTGCAATTTCTTCGTCGCGGGAACCTGCTCCCAGCCGCCCTGGGAGATGATGTTCTGGTACTGCGTCACCGCCTGCTCGGTGAAAGCGACGGTCTGCTGGCTGAAGATCGGCAGCGTCGAGGCAACCTTGCTGGTGTCGCTGGCGCGGGCGTCGAACTGGTCATCCCAATTGCCGCGTGTCGAGGATTTCAGGATATCGCCGACCACGTCCTGCGCGCTGGCGTGTCCGGCCACCACGGCCGCGGCGAGCGCGGAGGCTCCGGTGAGGAAGAAACGGCGGCTGGTTCTCATGGACGTTCCAGACATTCTAGCTGTCAAATCTCGCTCAGTTCGCTCTACTGGCGGGTTGCCCGCACTCTAGGGTCGGCAATCTTAACAATTAGCCAACCATGACCTGCATCGCTCGGCTGCCAGAAACGCACAGTCGCGAGGCTGGTTCCACAAAGCGCAGGGCACAGGCCCGCAGCATCACCCGGATTTTCGCTTCCACTGCGATTATGGCGGCAACGTGGCCTCGGCCCGCGATTTGCGTGCCACGGCACCATGAAAGGAAAAGGACCGGTGCTTTCCGGCACCAGTCCGCGATTGCTTTCCCCGGCCGCGCTTCCGCGGCGCGGCTTGAACCCGCCGGATGCCCTTACATCCGGTAAGCGATGGTGTCGTTCCAGAAGCGGTCGAGGCGCTGGAGCGCGCGGTTCATCTGCTTGAACTCGTCGGTGTTGATGCCGCCGACCTGCTCGATCGAGCCGACATGGCGCTCGTAGAGGCCTGCCACCACGTCGGCCACCTCGTTGCCCTTCTGCGTCAGCGAAACGCGGACCGAACGACGGTCGATGCGCGAGCGCTGGTGGTTGATGAAGCCGAGATCGACGAGCTTCTTCAGATTGTAGGACACGTTCGAGCCGAGATAGTAGCCACGCGAGCGCAACTCGCCGGCGGTCAGTTCCGAGTTGCCGATGTTGAAGAGCAGCAGCGCCTGGATGGCGTTGATGTCGGAACGGCCATTGCGGTCGAACTCATCCTTGATCACGTCAAGCAGACGGCGGTGCAGACGCTCCACCAGCTGCAGCGATTCCATGTACAGCGAACGAATGGCCTCGCGGCGATCGTCGGATACGTTGGCGGTCTTCACCGCTGGACGCGAATTGATCATTGTCTTTGCCTCTCGTTTGTCGCCCGGTGATTTTTTGTTCTTCACCTTGATCGCGACACTATCGAATACTCATAAAATTCGACTTAAACGCCAGGGCTAACAAGAGCTTACCGGTAAGAGGTTTCGGAAGACGCTTAACGATCGGTCACCCGAGCAAGAACAATTAACCTAAAGATTTAGCCAACGGATCTTGGGRTGYTGCAACAGTCGGCCGAGGCCTCGGGAACCGGCCTGCGGCTCACTGCCTGAGCTGGCGCTTCTGCATCCAGATGGTGACGCGGAAGACGATGTAAAGCAATGCCACGCAGGCATGCGAGACCACGATCAGCAGGCGGTGCCCAAAGAGGTCGGGAAAGCCGGCATACATGACGGTCTCGGTCACCGCGCAGATGAACCAGATCACAGGCCCCCATGAAGCGAGCATCCACAGGCCGGCGGCGGCGAAGGGAAAGAAGACGGCGAGCATCGCCGCCGCCACGCGCCAGTGCACCGGCATCAGGTCGAAGCGCCACAGCTCGCCCGGATAGATGCCGATCAGCCGTATCCAGTAGAGAATGCCGAACAGCAGGCAGTAGCCGGCGATCACGCGCTGGAACCAGGCGAAGATCACCTCGGTGGTCGAGGGCTGAAGGACGACCCGCCTGGAGGTGACCTCGCTCATAGCCGGAGCTCCCCTTCGCCGAGCGACGCGAAGTAAGCGTCGATGTCAGCGGCGCTCACCTCATCCAGGCGCGCCGGACGCCATTGCGGCGTCGAGCCCTTTTCGATGATCGCCGCGCGGATGCCTTCGTAGAAATCATGGCCGGCCAGCATGCGGTTGAGGATGCGGAATTCCATCCTCATGCATTCGTCCATGGACAGCGTCGACCCGGCGCTGATCTCACGCCAGGCGACGGCGAGGCTGGTCGGAGAGCGGGTCCGCATCGTCGCCAGCGTCTTTGCCGCGAATGGATCCGCACCAGCGGCACCTTCCAGGCTGGCGACGATCTCGCCGAGCGAGGTTTGCGCAAAATGGCGGCCGATCGATTCCAGATCCTGACGCTCCGTTTCGCGCTTTGCCGGGACGAAGACGCTGCGCAACCCCGAATCCGGGTCGCCGGTTGCCGCCAGTTCGTCAAGGACACCAGCCTGGTCCTCGGCCTTGATCGTGTGYGTGGCWAGSCCCGACCACAGCGCATCGCCATAGCGGATGCGATTTCCCGTCAGCCCCAGATACATGCCGAAACTGCCGCCCAGATCGGGCAGCAAATGGCTGGCGCCGACATCGGGGAAGAAGCCGATGCCGACCTCGGGCATCGCAAACTGCGCGTTCTCGGTCAGCACGCGATGCGAGCCATGGAAGGAAATGCCGACGCCGCCGCCCATGACGATGCCGTCGATCAGCGCGACATAGGGCTTTTTGAAGCGCGCGATGCGGGCGTTGAGCCTGTATTCATCGGCGAAGAAGTCGACCGGCGGCTTGCCGGCGCGGCCGGCCTCGTAGATGTGCAGGATGTCGCCGCCGGCGGAAAACGCCCTGCCCTCGGCCCTGACGACGACCACGCCGATGCCGGCGTCCTGCTCCCACGCGTCGAGCGCCCTGCCGAGCGCCTTGACCATGTTGTGGGTGACGGCGTTGAGCGCGCGCGGGCGCGTCAGCGTCACGACGCCGGCCCTGCCCAACCGCTCGAAGCGGATCTCGTCGCCTCCGCCAAAATCCATCGCCAGAGAATCCTCTCTCCGCCCTTTCCGGGGGATTGAAGTGCTAAAGGCGGTGCACGGATGCGTCAATGCCGGTGGCCTCGCACTGGCGGCGAAACGCTTCTGGTGATACGAAACCGGCAAAGCAGATCGCCCGCGCTGCCGATAGATTTTCGAGCAAATCGACATGTCTGGATTTTCTCGTCTCATGGCTGGATTGGTGGGCCTCCTTTGCGTGGGGATTCCCCCCGCTTTTGCTGTAACCGCTTCCGACCTCTACCAGGCGCAGACCATCGTCACCGGCACCGGCGAGGTGAACCGGCAGATCGGCTTCAAGGACTGCCTGGACAAGGTGCTGGTGAGGGTTTCCGGTGACCAGCGGCTGRTGCAGAAACCSGAGATGCTSGCGCTGCGCGGCAAAGCCGGCAATTTCGTCGACACCTTCCGTTACCATGACCGRCTGGAAGGCATTCCTGTCCACGACGAGCAAGGCACGCATGACCGGCCGCACGACCTGACCTGCCTCTACAAGCCCGCCGTGGTCGACAAGCTGTTGGCGCAGATCGGCAGCAGGCCGTGGCTTGGCGAGCGGCCTGTGATCGCGGTCTTCCTCGCAACCGAGCAAGGCGCACGCCATTTCATGCTGACGGCTGACGACGGCCGCGGCGAGACGATGCGCGAATCCTTCGCCAACGCCACCGGTCCGCTGCTGATGCGCATCACCTTTCCGAAGGCATCCGAGCTTGCCGGYCTCGATGAGAAAGCGTTGCGGGAGGCCGACATGGCAAAGCTCGACCAGCTCGCCAARRAGACAGGCGCCGCCAAGGCGCTCGCCGGCAGCATCGTCTGGAGCGACAAGGAACTCGGTTGGATCGCCGACTGGCGACTGGCCGAAGGCGGCAAGACCTATCGATGGCAGGTGCGCGGCGTGAGTTTCGACGAGGCGTTTCGCGTGGCTCTGAGAGGCGCGGCGCAGATCCTGTCGGGCAATGGGCAGCCTTAGCCCTCTTCCTCGCCCCCATGAAATGGGGGAGAGGTGGCTTGGCGAAGCCGGGACGGAGAGGAGCAGCACCCTACGAAGGCCCCTCTCCGACCGTTTCGCGGCCACCTCTCCCCCGCCGTTGGCGGGGAGAGGAACTTGTGTTTCAGCTGGCACAATCGTGTCGCATTGGTCAGCAACAGGGGCGCGTGTTAAAAGCCGGCCCAAAAGAGAGTCTGGCGATGAACAAGTTCACCCCCGCAAAGCCCGCCGGCGCACGCAGCGTCGACGAGATCACCGGCAGCCGGCGGCTGCGCCGGATGCGCAAGGCCGACTGGTCGCGCCGGCTGGTGCAGGAGAACCAGCTTTCGGTGAACGACCTGATCTGGCCGATCTTCATCGTGGACGGCAAGAATGTACGCGAGCCGATCGGCGCCATGCCCGACGTCTTCCGCTTGTCCGTCGACCTCGCCGTCAAGGAAGCCGAGCGCGCCGCGAAGCTCGGCATCCCTGCCATCGCCACCTTCCCCAATGTCGAGCTTGCGCTGCGCGACCAGACCGGCTCGCACATCCTCGACCCGGACAACGTCATCAACCACGCTACCCGCGCCATCAAGGATGCGGTACCCGAGATCGGCATCATCACCGACGCCGCGCTCGACCCGTTCACCAGCCACGGCCATGACGGCATTTTGCGCGACGGCATCATCGTCAATGACGAGACCGTCGAGCAGCTCGCCGCGGCGGCGGTCATCCAGGCGGCGGCCGGCGCCGACATCATCGCGCCGTCGGACATGATGGACGGCCGCATCGGCGCCATCCGCGACGCTCTCGACGCCAACGGTTTCCAGGACGTGGCGATCATGTCCTACGCGACGAARTTCGCCTCAGCCTTCTACGGYCCCTATCGCGAGGCSGTGGGCACCGCCGGCCTGCTCAAGGGCGACAAGAAGACCTACTACATCGACCACGCCAATTCGGACGAGGCGGTGCGCGAGGCCGAGCAGGATCTGGCCGAAGGCGCCGACATGCTGATGGTCAAGCCCGGCCTGCCCTATCTCGACATCATCCGCCGGCTGAAGGACGAGTTCCAGATGCCGACCTTCGCCTACCAGGTGTCGGGCGAGTATTCGATGATCAAGGCAGCCGCCGCCAATGGCTGGATCGACGGCGAAAAGGCGATGCTGGAATCGCTCCTGGCCTTCAAGCGCGCCGGCTGCGACGGCATCCTCACCTATTTCGCGCCGACCGTGGCGGAGATGCTGAGGGGCTGATCCTGCCGTGCGGAAGGGCGTCAGGCATCCGATCACCTCCTGGCGCTCAGGCAACAAGCCCTATCCTGCCTCGCAATTGTCATGAGTTGACAGCATCCTGATCGACCTGATCGGCAGAATTCGCTCGTCAGCGGAAGAACCGTTTGCAATCTGCAATCGGTTAAATTACTCGATGACCGCTTGCAAATAGCAATTGGTTGTGGAGACGATCATGTCCAAGCTGCGTGTGGATGGCTTTACCCTGTCGCTCGACGGCTACGGCGCCGGTCCTGACCAGACTCTCCAACACCCGCTCGGTGTCGGCGGCGAAAACCTGCACAAATGGTTGATCACCACGCGCACATTCCACCAGATGGTGATCCGCAAGGATGGCGGCACCACCGGCATCGACGACGAGTTCGCCGTCCGCAGCTTCGAGAATGTCGGCGCCTGGATCCTTGGCCGCAACATGTTCGGACCGATCCGCGGCGAATGGCCGGACGACAGTTGGAAAGGCTGGTGGGGCGACAACCCGCCCTACCATGTTCCGGTCTTCGTGCTGACGCATCACAAGCGCGCGCCGATCACCATGGAAGGCGGCACGACGTTCCACTTCGTCACCGACGGCATCCATTCGGCGCTCGAGCAGGCAAAGGCCGCGGCCGGCGGCAAGGATGTGCGGATCGGGGGCGGCGTCGCGACCATCCGGCAGTATCTTGACGAAAGCCTCATCGACGAACTGCATCTGGCGATCTCACCGGTGCTGCTCGGCTCCGGCGAGAATCTTTTCGCCGGCCTCGACATGCTGAAGCTCGGCTATCGCTGCACMGAGCATGTCGTGTCGCMGAACGCCATGCATGTGATGATCGGGCGGGCGTAGAGAGCAATCTCCCCCCTCGTGGGGGAGATGGCCGGCAGGCCAGAGGGGGTTCCCTCCAGCGCAATTTTTCTTCTGGGCAGTTTTTTCGTGGGTTACTCAAACATAGGCATAGGGCGGCGATCCTTCGCGCCCCCCTCTGCCCTGCCGGGCATCTCCCCCACAAGGGGGGAGATTGCGGCTTCACCGCCTCAGTACTTCTCCGGCACGTAGAGCTCGCGCGGCAGCACCTGGCGCTCGTATTGCGGGTTGAAGACGCGTTCCGGCAGCGTGATTTCCTCGTGCGGAACCTCCTCGTAGGGCATCTGCTGCAGGAGGTGGCTGATGCAGTTCAGCCTCGCGCGCTTCTTGTCGTTGCCCTCGACGATGAACCAGGGCGCTTCCTTGATGTTGGTGCGGGCGAAGGTTTCTTCCTTGGCCTTGGTGTACTGCTCCCAGCGCACGCGCGACTGCAGGTCCATCGGCGACAGCTTCCACTGCTTCATCGGATCGTGGATGCGCATCAGGAAGCGCATCTGCTGCTCCTCGTCGGTGATCGAGAACCAGTATTTCACCAGGGTAATGCCGGAGCGCACCAGCATGCGTTCGAACTCGGGCACGTCGTGGAAGAATTCCTCCACCTGGTCCGTGCTGGCGAAACCCATCACCCGCTCGACGCCTGAGCGGTTGTACCAGGAGCGGTCGAACAGCACGATTTCGCCGCCCGCGGGGAGATGCGGCACGTAACGCTGGAAATACCACTGCGACTTCTCGCGCTCGGTCGGCGCCGGCAATGCCACGACGCGGGCGATGCGCGGGTTGAGGCGCTGGGTGATGCGCTTGATGACGCCGCCCTTGCCGGCGGAGTCGCGGCCCTCGAAGATCACCACCAGTTTCTTCTTGTGATAGGCGACCCAGGACTGCAGCTTGATCAGTTCGGACTGCAGCCTGAGCAGCTCGCGGAAGTAGGTCATGCGCTCGATGGAAGGCGGATGCGCGTTCTTGTAGATCTTGGCGATCTCGAGCGAGAGCGCCGGCTCGGAAATCTCCAGCTCATAGTCCTCGTCCAGCGTGTCCTCGAGCTCGGCTTCCAGCCAGTCCCTGGCCCCGGAATTCGGTTTGACTTCGTTCATCGCGCTGCTCCGCCTGGGTATAAGCCACCATCGCCTCGGATGCGCTCAGGCCACCCCGCAACGCAACTCCGTAAGCCGACTGAGATACAGAGGCGCGGTGACGGTTTTATTGCAAGCGTTGGCCAATAGGCACTACGAGCACCATGACCTTTGGCGGGACCGTCCGTTCGCAGCCGTCGGCGGTTCCGGCCAGCTCAGCCCGCGATATAGCGCCAGACCTCGGGATCGCGCTCGATCTGTCCGCTCAGCACGAAATATTTGTAGAGGACGAGCAGCGAGACGAGCCGTTCCTCCTTCGGGTTGCGGAACCTGCGGCAATAGGCATTGGCGGCGGCTGTGATGCGCTGAGCCTCGGCCGGGTGTTTTTCGAAATAGGCGACCTTGTCGGCGAGGTCCGAAAAATCCGGCGCCAGCGGCACGTAGTGGACATCGGCCTCGATCCGCGCCTCGGCGAACCATGTCTCATATGTCGGCGGCGGCATCAGGCACAGCGAGTTCGAGCACATGATCCATTTGAGATTGGTCGCCACATCGTTGCCTTCGAGCGAGACGATGTAGCGAAACTGCCGCTGCTGGGGGATGGTAAGGTATGGCTTACTATAGCCTTCGGGCGCGTCCGGTTTGGGAGAGCCGGCATCGCAGAACGGCAGGTTGCGGACCGCATCGACGAAGCGCTTTCGGATCGGATTGTTGAAATTGCCACGCCAGACCACCGAGGGGCGCTTGTCGGCAAAGGCCAGCCTGTCGGCCGGCATGTTGAAGTGCCGGAACTTGTCGAGGTTCATGATCACGGCGTTGCCGTTGTCCGGCCGGAGCGGCCGGTCCTTCACGACCGCCGGCACTTTCGGCACGTCGATGACGTCGCCGAACTCGATATCGATGAGGAGATCGCGGTCGAAATAGCGCGTGAACTCCTTGAGGTCGTAATAATACATGCTGCCGAAGCTCGGCAGCTTGCCCGCGCGGACGGCGTTCGGGCTCGGCACGAAGCTGTGCTCGAGCGTGTTGTAGTAGTTGACGCGCTCGCGAACGGTGTCGCCGGACAGTCTTGCCTGTTCGAGTTTCCCGGCCAGTCTGCCGCGAAACAGGCTTTGAGGCGCCACATCACGCGTGATGTTGCGCGCGAAGTAGAACAGCCGTGCCGCGGTACGGAGAAGTGAGGCCATCGGTCAATCGTCTCGGAAGCAAGCGTCAGTCACGCGCCGCTACAGCATTGTGCGGGCGATCTTGCAAGCCCGGCGCATCAAGCCTCGTTGATCGAGGCCTGTCCCCAAGTCGCCTCGGCCCGTCAGCTGCATGCGATAACGGTTGCCCTATCAGAAGCATCTTTATTATGTTGGAAATTAGCGATTACTTATCATCTGTTTGCGCTGGAAGAGATCGATTGACCGCTATAAGACAAGGATCAAGGAAAGAATACCGGGGTATTGAATGTCGAAATTGTCCCTCTGGTTGCGCAAGAGACGCCACCCAATGCCCGAAAATGCTACATTGGGCCGCTGGACTTACGGCATAGAAGACGGCCTCAATATTTCCGGATGCGGCCCAGAGTCGCCGCTCGAGATAGGTTCTTTTTGCTCTATCGCCGCCGAGGTCGTGTTTTTGTGCAGTGGCAATCATCCGACGGATTGCGCGACGACTTCATATATCCACAACAACATGATGGGCGGGCCTATAAAGCGCAGCGGAAAGAGCSGCGGCATCAAGATCGGCAATGACGTCTGGATCGGCAGRAGGGCGTTGGTTCTGCCAGGAGTAACCATCGGCCATGGTGGTGTCGTGGGTGCGCAGGCGACCGTCACCAAGGACGTTCCTCCCTACGCAATTGTCGGCGGCAATCCCGCCAAGATCATCCGCTATCGATTTTCTGAGGAAACCATCGCCAAGTTGCTGGCTATTGCCTGGTGGGATTGGGATGACGGGAAGATCAGACAGGAGGCCGATGCGTTGACCGGTCCGATCGAGGCTTTCGTCGCCCGGCATTTCAAGCCAGAGGCAGGATCACCGCGGGAACTCGACCGGGTGGGCTGACGAACGCAGCGATCGGACCGCCGGGTGCCTGCGTTCAGGCCGCCACCACGGCAAAGCCCCTGGCGCGCAGGCCGCGACGGTCGTCGTGAAGCGAGGTCACCAGCCGATCGCGGCTGCCGGCGATATGGGCCGCGAGCCGCCTTGCCGCTTCGTCGGCGTCACCGGCCTTGACGGCCGCCAGTATGGCGTGATGCTCGGCCCAGGCGCGACCGAGCGCCGCCTCGTCGCGCACCTCCAGCCAGCGGGCGCGCGACAGCCTCGTCATCGCATCCCGCACCGCCCGCAGCAGGAATTCGTTTCCCGATAGCCTCGCCAACTCGATATGGAAATCCATGCCGACGCGGTGCCACTCCTCGCGCGGCGTGGCGGCATCGCAGGAGTCGAGCATCGCCTCGATCACCTCGACTCCGCCGCGGTCCGCGAGAGTCGCTGTCAGCCGGACGGCCGCGACCTCGACCGCCTCGCGATAGACGGCGATCTGTGCCAGTTCGCCGAGATTGATTGGCGCCACCGCCCAGCCGCGCCCATCGCGGCCGATCAACCCCTCCGTCTCAAGACGCAGGAGGGCTGCCCGAACCGGGGTGCGCGAAGCGCCGAAGCGGCTCTCGATCCAACGCTCGGTCAGGCGCTCGCCGGGGCCGATCTCGAGGCCCAGGATCATCTCGCGAAGCTGCCTTTCGACATTCTGCATCTGTGACATCGTCGTTCCATTCTTCGCGCCGATTGACAGCGACCGGTTCGAGGTCCATGACGGATACCATATTGGTATACCAAATCGGTATCCACAACAACCCCGGATATCCGAGCAGGCTGGGCATGGCTGAGAACAGGGCGCAACAGAGCGGCTACAACGTCCACTGGCGGCGCAACCTTGCCGTCTGCTTCGCCGGCTCGTTCAGCACGCTTATCGCCATGACGCTGCTGTTGCCTTTCCTGCCGCTCTACGTCGAACAGCTGGGAGCCCAGGGGCACGCGGCGATCGTGCAATGGTCAGGCATCGCCTACGGCGCGACCTTCTTCGCCGCCGCGCTGGTTGCGCCGTTGTGGGGACGGCTCGGCGACCGCTACGGGCGCAAGCTGATGCTGGTGCGCGCCTCGTTCGGCATGGCGATCTGCATGTCGCTCACCGGCATGGTGCAAAGTGTCTGGCAGTTGGTGCTGCTGAGGCTGCTGATCGGCTTTGCCGGCGGCTACTCGTCCGGCTCGACCATATTGGTCGCCATGCAGACACCGAAAGAGCGCTCCGGCTGGGCGCTCGGCGTGCTTTCGGCCGGCATCACCGCAGGCTCGCTGGTAGGCCCGCTGCTCGGCGGCGCGCTGCCGCCGGTGATCGGCATCCGCGCCACCTTCTTGCTGTCCGGCGGCGTGATCTTCCTGGCCTTCCTGGCGACGACATTCCTGATCAAGGAAAATCCGCCCGCGCCGGCGGCGGAGGCTTCGGCGGCAAGGGCGAAAAGCGGCTGGTCGCAGATCCCCGACAAGCGCCCGGTCGTCGCGATGCTGACCACCGGCATGCTGCTCGCCTTCGCCACCATGTCGATCGAGCCGATCATCACCGTCTATGTGCAGCAGCTCGTCGAGGATCCCCGCAAGGTGACGATGGTCGCCGGCGTGGTGATGTCGGCGGCCGCGCTCGGCACCATCCTGTCCTCGTCGTGGCTGGGCAAGCTCGCCGACCGCGTCGGCCATTGGAACGTCGTCGTCGCCGCGCTCGCCGTCTCGGCGCTGCTGCTTGTTCCACAAGCGTTCGTCACCGACAGCTGGCAGTTGATCGGCCTGCGCTTCCTGATGGGCCTGGCGCTGGGCGGYCTMYTKCCCTGCATCACCAGCGTYATCCGCCACAACATCCCGGAYGGMGTCGGCGGCAACGTGCTGGGGCTCGCAATCTCGGCGCAGTATGTCGGGCAGGTCGCGGGACCGCTTGCCGGTGGCTTCGTCGGCGGCCATTTCGGCATGCGGGCGGTGTTTCTCGGCACTTCGGTGCTGATGGCGCTGAGCGCGGTCTACAACTGGATTGTCCAGTCGCGTCGGGTGCGGCATATGCTGCTGGAAGCAGGCGAGTCCTGACTGGGCTTGCCCAACCAAAGCACGGAGCATCCGACAATGAGCCTCGCCGGAGAAGCGCCAAGCGGCGGCAGCCGTATCCTTGTGCTGGCCGGCGGCCTCGTCGGCGCGGCAGGCGTGGCATTGTCGGCGGCGGCCGCGCATCGTGGCGGCGCCTTCACCGGAACAGCCGCCAACTTCCTGCTGATGCACGCCCCTGTCTTCCTCGCCATCGGCCTTGCCGGCGGCAACCGCTGCCTCAGGATCGCAAGCCTGGCGCTGTTCGTCGGCCTGCTGCTGTTCTCGGGCGACCTGCTCGCGCGTGACTTTCTCGGTTCACGGCTGTTTCCGATGTCGGCGCCGATCGGCGGCACCTTGCTCATCGCCGGCTGGCTGGCGATAGCCGTCTCCGCATTGTGGCGTTTTCGCCCCTGATCTAGGCGCGCCGCGTCGAAACGGATCGAGCCAACGCCATCAAGTATCTGTTTTTGCTGGCTCTCGTCGACGGCTCCGCGGCAAGCCGCCGTTCGGGCGGATCGGCCCGCATTATGCCCCAATAGTTTCGGTAGACGTCTTCGAACAGATAGCCGACGGGATGCATGGCAGCCTCCTTCTCAAAACCGCGGCTTCAAAGCCGCGAGGSTAATTGGATCGATTCAAATCATAARCCMGACCRCGYRGCAGTCAAGCAAAATTTGAATCGATCCAACAAAAATGTTAGGTGGACCSGAAACYATTCCACGTCCATGGTCGCCACGCGACCGGATTCGGAGAAGAGACATGGCATCACTCCTCGAAGGTCAGGCAAGACCCATCCGGCTGGCCGACATCGCCAAGGCCGCAGGCGTCTCGCATGGCACGGCCTCGAACGTCTTCAGCCGCCCGGAGATCGTGCGTGCCGAAGTGCGCGACCGCGTCAAGGCGGTGGCGGAAGCCATGGGCTATGCCGGCCCGGATCCAAAAGGACGCCTGCTGCGCGCYGGCAAGGTCAATGCCATCGGCGTGGCCACGACGGAGCCCCTCTCCTACTTCTTCGACGACCCCTTCGCGCGCGTCATGATGGCGGGYATTTCCGAGGCCTGCGACGCCACCGGCGCCGGTATCGCGCTGGTCTCGGCCGCCAACCAGGAAAAGCTCGCCTGGAAYATCCAGAGCGCGCTCGTCGACGGCTTCGTCCTGTTCTGCATMGAGGGCGGTTCGCGCCTTGTCGACCTGACKMGGGAGCGCAGGCTGCCYTTCGTCGCGCTGGAACTCGGCTTCCAGGACGAAACCGTCTCGGCGATCGGCGTCGACAATGTCGCGGGCGCGCGGCTCGCYGCCCGCCATCTYGCCGAGCTGGGCCACAGGCGGTTTGYCGTGCTGTCGCTGGGCTTTGCCGACGACCGCACCGGCTTCGCCACGCCCGAGGTGGTCCGCGCCGCGGTCTACACAGGAACGCGCGATCGCCTCGCCGGCTATTTCGAGGAGCTCTCCCGTTTCGGCATCGATACCAAGAATATCCCGGTCTACGAGACCGAGAACGAGGAGAAGAGCACGAGGGCCGGCCTCGAAGCGATCTTCGCCGGCCCCGAGCGGCCGACCGCGATCCTGGCGATGTCGGACAGGATGGCCCTGATCGCCGTCGAATGGCTGAAGGCGCGAGGGCTGAAGGTACCGCAGGACGTCTCGATCGTCGGCTTCGACGGCGTGCCGGACGGCGCGCTCTGCGATCCGCCGCTGACCACGATCGCCCAGCCGATCACCGAGATCGGTCGCCGGGCGGCGCGTATGATCCTCGACTTCGATGGCACCGTGCGGCGCGAGACGATGGGCGTCGAGCTGGTCGTCAGGGCCTCGACCGCCCCTGCCGCCAAGGGTTGAGCCCGGAGCGATACCAGGAAAAGTGTGAAACGTTAGAGCATGATGCCGAAAAGTGTGAAGCGGTTTTCGGGCGACATCATGCTCTATTTCCTTGATTTAGAGCCGGATGATTTCGGATCGACCAGATCCGAAATCATCCGGCTCTAGGGCTCGGCGACTTCGCCGTAGCTTTCCGTCCGGAACTGCGCAAAGACAATGGAGCGGCTCAGCTTTCGCTGAACCGCTGTTTCCGGTTCTCAATACCCGCCTGCCCTCGCGGGTACGGGCTGTCCGCCGAAGGATGCACGMGCGGGCTCGTCGCGCGCCGACTTCGCGCGCGCCGGGCTGAGGCCCGAAAGCCATTCGAGATAAAGCGCCAGCGCGAACTGCATGGCGATGCCGGCCGTAATCAACAGCGTGTCATAGGCAAGGCCGCCCGGATTGATCACCTTGAGCACCTGCGCGGCCATGGCGATCAGGGTGCCGGCGATGAACACAGGCAGCGAACGCTTGCCGAGGATGGCCAGTGGATTGTCAGGGCTGGCGCGGAAGACGTTCGACAAGGCCGGCAGGGCGACGATCAGATAGCTGACCGCAAGGATATGCAGCAGTCTCGGCAGCGACAGGAAGGTCTTGTCGAAACCGCCGATCACCACCGGCAGGTCAAACCAGGTGATCTGTCCCCAGAGCGGGCTTCGCACCCAGACGGCCGCTATCAGAACATASGCAGCGGCCACGCCGATCAGCCAGCGATTGACCGGAATGGTCCCGCCCCGCTTCACATGCAGCATCGCGGCCAGCCCGATGTTGAACAGGAACTGCCAGGACAGCGGGTTGAGAAACCAGAAGCCCGGCTCCGGATAGTTCGGCGGCGCGATCCGCCATATCCCTGCCACAAGCCACAACAGCCCGGAAACGACAAGGGCAGCCACCGGCCGGTAGCTGACGAACAGGACGAAGGCGGGCGCCATCAGAAGCAGCACCGCGTAGACCGGCAGGATGTTGTTGTAGCCGAGTTGGTGGCCGAGCGTGACGATGCCCAGCAGCACTTCCGGCGTATTGCGCATCATCGGCTCGATGTTGATCATCTTGAGCAATTCCGGCCGCTCCGCGAACAACGCCACGGCGCAGAACATTGCCACCACCGCCATGGTGATGACGATGTGGGCGACATAAAGCACGCCGGCACGCCGCCACATCTTCAAGGTGGACAGCAACCTGCCGCCCGGCTTGAACTTGGTGCCATAGGCAAGCGCCACGGAGATGCCGGAGATCAGCACGAACGCTTCGGCCGCGTCGGAGAAGCCGAAGTTCCTGTAGGTCAGATTCTCGAAGACCGTGCCCGGGACATGGTCGACGAAGATGGTAAGCAAAGCGAGTGCTCGCAGCACATCGATGCGCGTATCGCGCTCGGTCATGACAGGGTTGCTCATCGACAAAAGGCCTCAAAGCTGGTTGTTCATAGCCAGCAATGCGACCCCCGAGGCGCACCGCTACGATTCCTCCCGCAGGGAGTATATCGACGCTGAAACGGACTGAAATGCGCTTGGTTCAATCAACTTTCGCGGAGCATGAAAACATTCGTTGTGAAACCGGCGGACACGCGAAATCACAGTGAAATCAAAAGGATGTGAGCATGTCGGAACATAGCAGCAAAAACAGCATGCTACACCTCGATCTTGCCTTCCCGTATCGCTTCTCCACGCCGGCAAACGGAGATGGCAAGAGCCTTTTCCTGCTCCACGGATCGGGCGTCGACGAAACGACTTTGCTGCCGCTGGCAAGGCAGATCGCGCCCGATGCGGCCCTTGTGGCCGCGCGCGGGCGCATCCCGCAGGACGATGGTTTTCGCTGGTTCGAACGCATCACACCGACCAGCTTCGAACAGGCGAGCATCCGCGCCGAGACGGCCGCCTATGCCCGGTTTGCGGCCAAGGCCGCGAAGCGCCACGGGCTCGACCTCGAACGCGCGGCTTTCCTCGGCTATTCGAATGGCGCGAACCTGGTTTCCACGCTCATGCTGCTTCATCCGGGGCTCGTGAGGCAGGCCGCGCTGCTCAGGGCAATGCCGGTGCTCGACGATCCGCCCGCAACCGATCTCGGCCGGACGCGGGTGCTGATCATCGCCGGCGCCGCGGACGAGACCTATGGGCCGTTCGCACCTGCCCTGGTGACGCTGCTCAGCCGGCGCGGCGCCGAGATCGATGCGCGCATCGTAGCCTCAGGACATGAATTCGGCGACGCCGATGCTACGATCGCCCGGCAGTGGCTTGCGGGGGCCGCACCGGCTGCCTGACGATAGAATGCGGCCTGACGGCCCGGGCCGGGCCACTGAAGGTAGCCTGTTTCGCGGTTGGAGGCCGCCTGACCTTTCGTTGTCCACAGCGGCGACATATCTCTGTAACACACTGCCTATCGAGATGCTGTTCACTGAGGGGGATGTCTGCATGACCGGCAAGAACAGCATCACTCTGCTCGACGACAGTTCGAATTTGCCTGTGATCGCCGCCAGTCCGGGCGAAGTCGCGAGGATCGAAGGCGGCATCGACATCCGCGACCGCGCGGCGATCTCGGTCTTCGGCGACCGTGCCCAGCAAGCCGTCAGCGATTTTGCCGACAAGATCCTGTCGCAGATCCGCAATCGCGATCTCGGCGACACCGGCGCGCTGCTGACCGACATCATCATGAAGGCCAAGAACCTCGATCCCGCCTCGCTCAAGGAAGAAGGGTTCCTCAGCAACCTGTTCTCCTCGTTCAAGGCCAGGCTCGAGCGCTTCAAGGAAAAGTATGCGGACGTGGCCAGCCAGATCGACCGCATCGGCCTCGAGCTCGACCGCCACAAGGATACGCTGCGGCGCGACATCGCGGTGCTCGACGACCTGCATGAGCAGACGAAGGACTCCATCCTCAACCTCGATGCTTACGTGCAGGCCGGCAAGAAGTTCGTCGACGACTACCGCGCCGGCGAGCTGCCGAAGCTGAAGGCCGCGGCCGATGCAAAGGCGAGCGATGCCGGCGGAGCGCTGGAGGCGCAGACCTACCAGGACGCCGTGCAAGCGCTAGACCGGCTGGAGAAGCGCATCTTCTATCTTGTGCAGGCGCGGCAGCTCGGCATCCAGCAATTGCCGCAGATCCGCATCGTGCAGGCCGGCGACGAGACGCTGATCGAGAACCTGCAGGCGACTTCGGCGCTGACGGTGCCGGCATGGAAGCAGAAGATGGTGATCCTGCTTGGCCTCACCAACCAGAAGTCGGCGCTCGAACTGCAGAAGACTGTGACCGACGCCACCAACGAGATGATACGCCAGACATCGAAGATGATGAAGGACCAGGCCATCTCCATCGAGGAGCAGGCGCAGCGCGGTATTGTCGATATCGAGACGCTGGCGCAAGCCAACCGCGACCTGATCGACACCGTTCAGGGCGTGCTCAAGGTCCAGGAGCAAGGCCGCCAGAAGCGGGCCGACGCCGAAAAGCAGATGGACCAGATGACCGCCGACCTCAAGAAAGCGCTGACCCAGGGCTGACGGATCCTCGATGCCGAACAAGCTTTCGTCCGTTCTCCTGCTGGCAGTCTCGCTGCTGCTGGCTGCCTGCAATTCGAGCAATGTCAAATTCTCGATCGTCTCCGGCTCCGAAAACACGGTTCTGGAGCCGATGGTGCAGGAATTCTGCGCCAAGCAGGGCGCCACCTGCACCATCTCCTATCAGGGATCGCTCGACATCGGCCTCGGCCTGCAGAAGCCTGGCGGGCTCGACCAGGACGCGGTGTGGCCGGCCTCCAGCGTCTGGGTCGACCTGTTCGATTCCGGCCGCAAGGTGCGCAATCTGACTTCGATTGCGCAGATGCCGGTCATCCTCGGCGTGCGCAAGTCCAAGGCCGCCGAGCTCGGCTGGATCGGCAAGGACGTTCACATGAAGGACATCCTTGCCGCCGTGAACGACGGCAAGCTCAAATTCCTGATGACTTCGGCCACCCAATCCAATTCCGGCGCCAGCGCCTATCTGGCGATGCTCTCCGGCGCACTTGGCGGCAAGGAGGTGATCGAGCCGGGCGATCTCGACAATCCCTCGGTGCACGACACGGTGAGCGCGTTGCTGCAAGGCGTCGAACGCTCATCCGGCTCATCCGGATGGCTCGCCGACCTCTATGTCGATTCCGCGCGCAAGGGCACGCTCTACGATGCGATGTGGAACTACGAAGCGACGCTGAAGGAGACCAACGACAAGCTGAGGCAGTTGGGCGACGAGCCGCTCTACGCGATCTATCCGGCCGACGGCGTCGCGGTCGGCGATTCGCCGCTCGGCTTCATCGATCACGGCCGTGGCTCCGATGTCGAAAAGTTCTTCACCGACCTCGTCGCCTACCTGCAGTCGGACACGGTGCGCAAGCGCATCGCCGGCACCGGCCGGCGGCTGCCGCTCGGCGGCGCCGCGGTCCAGGCGGCGGCCGAGCCGGACTGGAATTTCGACCCGGGCAAACTGGTGACGTCGATCCGCATGCCCGAGCCGGCGGTGATCCGCAAGGCACTCGACCTCTATCAGCAGGCCTTGCGCAAGCCCTCGCTGACGGCGCTTTGCTTCGACTTCTCGGGCTCCATGGAAAACGAGGGCGAAAAGGAACTGCAGGCGGCGGCCCAGTTCCTGTTCACGCCGGAAAAGTCGAGCGAGGTGCTGGCGCAGTGGACACCGTCGGACCGCATCTTCGTGCTGCCTTTCGATGCCACGGTGCGCGACATTTTCGAGGCGACCGGCGACCCGGCCGGGCAAAGCCAGCTTCTCGGCGATGTGGCCCAGCAACGTGCCGGCGGCGGCACCGACATGTATGCCTGCGCCGCGCAGGCGTTGCAGAAGATCACCGCGACCCCGAACCTGTCGAAATATCTGCCGGCCATCGTCATCATGACGGATGGACGCACCGACGGCAGCGCCGAGCCGTTCCTCGCGCAATGGCGCCAGGCGCCGGTGCGCGTGCCGGTGTTCGGCATCACCTTCGGCGACGCCGACAAGACGCAGCTCGACAGCCTTGCCAAGGCGACCTCGGCACGGGTCTTCGACGGCGCCGGCGATCTCGCCGGTGCATTCCGCGCTGCCCGCGGCTATAACTAGGCGGAACATGCGCGGCTTGTTCGGCAATGACTTGAACTGGATCGTGGCGGGCCTGGTGTCGGCCGCGTTGCTGATCGGCCTCAGCACCCTTTCCCACTTCCCCTTCCTTGTCTCGGCGGTGATTTCCGTACTGGTCTTTGCCGGGCTGGTCTTCGTGCTGGCGCCGCGCCAGCTGTTCGAGGGGCTCGATCTCGGCTCGATCGGCGGCGGCCAGGTGGCATTCGCGCGTGAACTGCTGTCGCAGGCCCAACCGGCTGCCAACCGGATCGCGGCCGCCGCGGGCTCGATCACCGACAAGGACATGAAGGCCAAGGTGAAGAACCTGTCGGACATTGCCGCCGACGTCATTTCCAGGGTCGAGGCCAAGCCGGCAAGCGCCGCCTCGGTGCGGCGCTTCCTAACCTACTACGTGCCGCAGGCGGCGGAAGTCGCTGAAGGCTATGCCGAGCTTTCCAATCGGCGTGCGCCCAGCCAGGCGCGGCTTGCCAATGTCGGCGCCGTGATCACCAAGCTGCAGGACGCCTTCGTTCATTATGCCGACAGCCAGGCGGACTCCGAACTCGGCACGCTCGATGTGGACCTTCGACTCATCCAGCAGTCGCTTAAAGAGGATATCGGTCACTGATGGCCCTTTCACGCCGTGCTTTCGGACTGGGATTGCTGGCCGCCGCCGCGGCGGGCACAGGCGGGTATCTGACGCTCAAGGATCGCCCCGAGTTCCGCGGCTATCTCGGCAACCGCACGCATCTGTTCGGCTTCATCGGCGGCGAGAAGCAGGCCTTTCTCGCCGATCCGGACGTCGTCCATGCGCTCGCCGGCTACGGGCTGGAGCTCGACGCACGCGTGGCGGGCTCGGTCGAAATGGTGCGCGAGCCGGCGTTGCTGACACAGAAGCCGCAATTCCTGTGGCCCTCCTCCTCCATCATGGTCGATCTCGCCCGCAAGAGCGGCGTCGCAATCCGCAACGACCAGGTCGTGCTCAATTCGCCGATCGTCGTCTACACCTGGGGGCCGGTCGTCGAAGGGCTGAAGAAGAGCGGGCTCGTCACCGTCGCTGCCAAGGGCGGCTACAACCAGCTCGACCTCAAGGCGCTGCTCGACGCCATCATTGCCGGCAAGAACTGGTCGGATCTCGGCATTGCCGAACTCTACGGCCGCGCCCGCATCGTCTCCACCGATCCCAACCGCTCCAATTCGGGCTTCATGTTTTCGGGCCTGGTGCTCAGCCTGATGAGCGGCGACGTGGCGACGCAGGAATTGCTTGCCCGGCATGGCGACGAGGCAAAGTCGATCTTCCGCGGCATGGGGCTGAAATCGTCGTCTTCCGGCAAGCTGTTCGATCAGTATATCGCCGGCGGCCTCGGCGCCGAACCGATGGTGGTCGGCTATGAGAACCAGTTGGTCGAATGGGCCCTGGCCGATCCGGCCCGCTGGCAGCGTGTGCAGGCCGGCGCGGGCGCGAAGCCTGAAATCCTCTACCCGCGCCCCACCGTCTATTCGGCGCATCCGCTGATTGCCATCGACCCGGCGGTCGATGCGCTGCTCGAAGCACTGACCAGCCCGAAGCTGCAGGAGTTGGCCTGGTCGAAGCACGGTTTTCGCGGTCCGCTCGGCACCGTCGCGGCAGGCAGCGACACGATTGCCGGCGTGCGGCCGGCCGAGATCGAGGCGGTGCTGCCGATGCCTTCAGCCGACGTGATGCTTTCGCTGCTGTCGCAGTTGGAGGTCTAGCCGACCCAGCGCTACCCTTGCCCCATCCGGTTCCAGGCGTCCAACCCGGCGATCTTGTAGGCTTCGGCCAGCGTCGGATAGTTGAAGGTGTTGTTGACGAAGAAGTCGACGGTGCCGCCGAGATTGATCACCGCCTGGCCGATATGGATGAGCTCGGTCGCGCCCTCGCCGACGATGTGGGCGCCGAGCAGGCGGCGCGTCTCGATCGAGAACAACAGCTTMAGGAAGCCGCTGCTGACGCCCATGATATGGCCGCGTGAGGTTTCGCGGAAGCGCGCCAGGCCGATCTCGTAGGCGACGCCGCTCTCGCGCACCTGCTGCTCGGACTGGCCAACCGTCGAAATCTCCGGCACGGCATAGATGCCGTACGGGAAGCTTTCGGGTGGTGGCGGCAAGTGGACGCCGAAGGCATGGCAAGCCGCGACGCGACCCTGCTCCATCGAGGTCGAGGCAAGGCTTGGGAAGCCGATGACGTCACCGGCCGCGTAAATGTTCGGCGCGCTGGTCTGGAAGGTGTGCGGATCGACCTTKATGCGGCCTCTGGAATCCGCCTCGATGCCGACSGCGTCAAGGCCGAGGCTGGCCACATTGCCGGTGCGGCCGGCGGCATAGAGCACGATCTCGGAGCGGATGGTGCGACCGTCGGTCAGCGTTACTTCGGCATGGTCGGGTTTCGAGGCGATYTCCTTGACCGTGCTGCCGAGGCGGATGGTCATGCCGCGATCGCGCATCTGGTGGATGAARTCGTCGACGATCTCGCTGTCGATGAAATCGAGGATGGTGTTGCGCGGCTCGACCAGCGTCACCGGCACGTCGAGCGCGGAAAAGATCGTCGCATATTCGACGCCGATCACGCCGGCGCCGATCACCGTCAGCGTGCGTGGCAGATGGTGCAGTTCCAGCATCTCGTCGCTGTCGAAGACGCGCTTYTGGTCGAAGGGCACGTCRGCCGGGCGATGCGGCCTGGTGCCGACGGCGATCAGCGCGTTGGTGAAACCGATCTCGCTGTAGTCGCCATTGTCGGCGRTCAGGCTCGCCTTGTTCGGCCCCAGGAACTTCACCGCGGCGCGCGCATGCCTGACCGTATTGCGCATGAACTGGTGCTGCAGCACCTCGACCTCATGGTCGAGCGTCTTGCGCAGCCGGTCGACAAGGTCGTCGATCGAAATGTCCTGCTTGACCCGGTAGCCGCGCCCGTAGAAGCCGCGCTCGCGCCAGCCGGAGAGGTTGAGCACCGTCTCACGCAACGTCTTCGACGGGATGGTGCCGGTGTGCACGGAGACGCCGCCCAGACGCCGGCCCCTGTCGACCACCAGCACCGACTTGCCAAGCTTGGCAGACTGCACGGCCGCACGGCGCCCGGAAGGCCCGCTGCCGATGACCAGCATATCGTAGTCCATACCCCGGTCCCCCGCTGCCTCTTGTGCGCCGCAACAAGCTAGACTGGGAAGAGCATCATGTTCAACCGCCCCGGCAACTCTTTCGCCGTCACCGCGCAGAATCCGCGCGATACGAAAAAAAGCGTCCGAGGCCTTAACCTGACGGCAAGGCTTGCGTGCAATTGTCCCGATCGAAAGTGCCACCGGGGTAGCTGCGTTGAGTATTTCCAAGACCAATGCCTTGCCGAGCGCAGGAACGGGGCTGCTGACCGGCGCCGTCATCACCGATCTCCGCGAAGGCCTGTTCCGTTTCATCGCGCTCGTMGTTTCGGCCATTTTCATTTATCGCGGCGTGAACAATGTCATCATTGATCCAGGCCGTCTCAACGTCCTGCTGCTGACGATTTCCGAGACGCTCACCTTCGTCTGGCTGCTTCTGGCGCGGCGGCCGTTGGTCCGCGACTGGAATCCCTTGACCGTGCTCATCTCGCTGGCGGCGGGTTTCGGCGCCGGCCTTGTCACGCTTCAAGAGGGTCTGGCGATCATCCCGCTCTACGTCGCGGCGCCATTGCAGTTCCTGGCGCTGTGGGTGGTGATCTGGGGAAAGATGTCGCTAGGCCGCTCGTTTGCGATCCTGCCGGCCAATCGCGGCATTGTGACGGATGGCGCCTACAGGTTCGTGCGGCATCCGATCTATGCCGGCTACCTGATGGGTCACATCCTGTTCCTTTTATCGAGTTTCTCGATCTACAACTTCGCCGTCTATGCGACCATTACCACGTTCCAAATCTACCGCATCCTGCGCGAGGAAGCCATCCTGGCGCGGACGCCGGAGTACCGGGACTATCTGGGCAGGGTCCGTTACCGGCTTTTCCCCGGCATCTTCTAGAGCATGATGCCGAAAAGTGTGAAGCGGCGACATCATGCTCTATCTCTTTGATACAGCACCGGATTCAGATTTCAGGTCGAACAGACCTGAAATCATCCGGCTCTAGGTCAACAGCGCGGCGCGCTCGCCCGTTCCTTGAATTCGGCGCCGCCCTTCCCATCTGACAGGCAGGCAATCCCGCTTGGATGCCGGTATTTGAGGATCGGACATGAACGCGCGCGTACTTGACGGCGAAATCATCAACACAAGGCTCGAGGATACGCGAGCCTACCGAGGCGTGCGCACCCGGCGCATCTTCGCCTTTATCATCGACTATCTTATCGTGGCGTTGCTCACCATTCCCTTCGCCATACTGGTCGCCATCCTCGGACTGTTGACCTTCGGTCTCGGCTGGGCGCTGTTTTCGGTGCTGGTACCGATGGTTGCCGTCCTCTACATCTGGAATACGCTGGGCAGCCGCGACCAGGCGACGACCGGCATGAAGATCATGGGCATCAGGCTGGAGAAGCTTGACGGCACGCGCATCGACGGCATGACGGCGGTCGTCCATTCGGTGCTGTTTTGGGCGGGCAACGTCATCCTGACGCCGCTGGTGCTGCTGGTCACGCTGTTTTCCGACCGCAAGCGCACCCTGCACGATCTGCTTCTGGGGACGGTGGTCACCCGCACCGACATCTGACGGCGTCCTGCACTGCCTTCACGACGCCGCGTCGCCGCCCAGGGGCGAATGTGAACAGCCACGGCCGGCAACGGCAGCATAATCCTGTTGAATTTTTCGCCGGCCGGGCCAAAGGTAGGGCGATTCGCAGGAGCGCTTCCAAGAATCGATGACGCAGCATCCAACACAGTCGCCGCAGTTCTTCCTGACCGCGCCGTCGCCCTGCCCCTATCTGGAGGGACAGTTCGAGCGCAAGGTGTTCACGCACCTCGTCGGTGACAAGGCGCCGGAGATGAACGACCTGCTCACCCAGGGCGGTTTCCGGCGTTCGCAGAACATCGCCTACCGGCCCGCCTGCGAATCCTGCAGGGCCTGCGTCTCGGTGCGTATCCTGGCGCAGGAATTCAACCCGAGCCGCAATATGCGCCGCGTGATCCAGCACAATGCCGACCTCATCGGCGCCATGCATGACGCGCAGCCCTCGACCGAGCAATATTCGCTCTTCCGCGCCTATCTCGACGCCCGCCACCGCCGCGGCGGCATGTCCGACATGACCGTGCTCGACTATGCGATGATGGTCGAGGACACCCATGTCGACACCAAGATCATCGAATACCGCCGGCGCGGCCCCGACACCTTCATCACCGGCAAGGGCCAGGGCGAGCTGATCGCGGTGGCGCTGACCGACAAGATGGCCGACGGCCTGTCGATGGTCTACTCCTACTTCAATCCCGATTTCGAGGACCGCTCGCTCGGCACCTTCATGATCCTCGACCACATCGCCCGCGCCCGGGCGATGGGACTGCCCCACGTCTATCTCGGCTACTGGGTCAACGGCTCGCGCAAGATGAACTATAAGATGCGCTTCATGCCGCAGGAGCATCTCGGCCCGAAAGGCTGGGAGCGCTACGACCACGAAGCGGTCACGCGCTGAACAGTTCCTCCGGAACCTAACCTTAACAGTGTTTCAACGGAGAGGACGCTGGTCTTTCCGCAACCCCGCGGAGAGAGTGCGGCCGCGCCGGCAGGCTGCCTGCTCCGCTTCATTTCGAGAATTACCGCATGTCATCCCATACCGACCATCAGAAAGGCCTCCTCATCACCGCCATCGGCGGGCTGGTATTGACCTTCGACATCCCGCTGATCCGGCTCGCCGACGGTAGCGCGTGGTCGATCCTGCTGTTGCGCACCGGAACGACTTTCATCGCCGCGGTGATCATCTGGACCGTCTGGCGCGCGTTCAGTCGTAACGCGCCGCCGCTCATTCCAGGCTGGTCGGGCCTTGCGGTGGCGATATGCTACGGGCTCACCTCGATCACATTCGTCACCGCCGTCTTCCACACCTCGACCGCCGACCTCGTCTTCATTCTTGCCTTCAACACCGTTTTCTCGGCGCTGCTCTCCTGGCTGTTTCTCCGGGAAAGGCCCCGGCTGGGTACGATGATCGCGATGCTGGCGATGATCGTCGGCGTGCTGATCATCGTCGGCGGCTCGGTCGGCACCGGGAAACTGTTCGGCGACTTCATGGCGCTGTGCTCGGCYCTYTTCGTCGCTCTGGCCATCACCATCTCACGCGCGAGCGGCAAGGAYATGGGCTTCACCGCACTGGTGGGCGTCATCTTTCCCCTGGCGTTCGCCGCGTTCATGGTTTCGGGCGAAGGGCTGCATGTCGCCGCGCCGTGGTGGATCATCTTCAACGGCGCCGTGRTCATGCCGATCTCGTTCTTTTGCCTCGCCGCCGGGCCGAAATACATTTCGGGGCCGGAGGTGGCGATGTTCTACCTGCTGGAGACCGTTCTGGCGCCGGTCTGGGTCTGGCTGGTCTTCGCCGAAGCCCCCACGCGCAACAGCCTGATCGGCGGCACGATCCTGATCGTGACGCTGGTCACGCATTCGCTCTGGCAATTGCACGAGGGCCGCAAGCGCCGCGCGGCGCTCGCCGTCGGTCACCCGGCCTGAATCTTCCTGGCCTCGGCCGCCGCCTCGATCCGCGGCGGCCCGCTGTCGTCGTCGCCGGCAGGCGCGACCTCGTCCATCAACTCGACCTCGCGCAGCCATTCGCGCCAGATCGCCACCAAAAGCGCCATCAGCACCGGGCCGATGAAAAGGCCGAGGAAGCCCATCGTCTTGACGCCGCCGATCAGGCCGAAAAAGGTCGGCAGGAAAGGCAGCTTGATCGGTCCGCCGACCAGCTTCGGGCGCAACGTCTTGTCGACGACGAAGAGTTCCACCGTACCCCAGACGAACAGCGCCAGACCGGCGAACAGCTTGCCGCTGGCGGCGAGGTAGATCGACACCAGCGTGAAGGAAAGCGGCGCGCCGCCGGGAATGAGCGCCATGATGCCGGTAAGCGCGCCGAGCGTCACCGGCGACGGCACGCCGGCCAGCCAGTAGGCGATGCCGAGCACCAGCCCCTCGCCGATGGCGATGATGGTCATGCCTGTCACGGTGGACGAAATGGTCGCCGGCACGACGCGCGAAATCCGCTCCCAGCGCGTCGGCAGGATGCGTTCGCCCAGGCGATCGACCTGTGCCGCGAAGGCCTCGCCGTCGCGATAGGCGAAGAACAGCGCAATCATCATGAACAGGAGCGTGAGCAGCAGGCCGAAGGCACTGCCGCCGGCGGCGAGCGCCCCGCGGTAGATGTTGCCGATGTTTGAGCCGCTGACCAGCTGGATCAGCTCGCCGATGCCGCCCGGGTGGCCGAGATTGGTCGTCCACTGCTCGTCCAGCCACTCGCCGACCACCGGTATCGTCGCGATCCATTGCGGCGTGACCGAGCCGTGGCGGTTGGTCTCGATCGCCCAGGTCACCCATTCGCGCAGCTCGCCGATGGTGTAGGTGCCGGCGAGCGCGATCGGCACGACCAGGAAGGCGAGGATGAAAAGGATGGCGAGGCTTGCGGCAATGGTGCGGTTGCCGCCGACGGAAGCGAGCAGGCGCCTGTAGAGCGGCCAGCTGGCGAAGGCGATGACGAGCGCCGCCAGCACCGGAAACAGGAAGCCCTGGAAGAAGTAGACGCCGGCAGCAACGATCAGCAGCAGCAACCAGCGTGCCGCCGAGAGCGGCGGAATCACCGCCGATCTGAGCGGCGGCGACAGGCCGAACAGGCGCTGCCCCGGCCTCTGGATTTCAGCCCGCTTCAATCCGGCGTTTCTCCCCTGCCCCATGGGTCCAAAAGACGCTGATACACCATGATAGTGCAGTAATCGTGACGATAGTCCAAATGTTTGGCTTCTCCCCCCTCGAGGGGGAGATGGCCGCGAAGCGGCCAGAGGGGGTCGTCTCACATAAAGCGCGACGCCCTGAGGCACCAAGAGGAAGTCGGCGCTTCACGCGCGGCGACCCCCTCTGTCGCCTTCGGCGACATCTCCCCCTCAAGGGGGGAGATTTGGCGCTACCCGAACTTGCCCGTTCGCGGGAATCCCTTCGGCACCATGCGGCCGGCGGCGGCGCGCGCGCCGATCCATTCGGCCAGTTCCTCGCGCGACTTGGTGAAGGTGCGGTCGGCCGAATCCTGCCACGTCAGTCCCGTCTCCAGCGTGAAGGTCTTCAGGTCCAGAACGCCGCCATCCTTGTATTTCTGCAGGCGGACGCCCTTGCCGCGCGCCATCTCGGGGATCTCGGACAACGGGAAAACCAGCATCTTGCGATTCTCGCCGACGATGGCGAGATGGTCGCCTGCAACCGGCAGGCAGCGCTTGGCCTCGTCCGGCGCCTTGACGTTCATCACCTGCTTGCCCTTGCGGGTATTCGCCACGACCTCTTCTTCCGAGACGATGAAGCCGTTGGCGTCGTAGGAGACGAGCAGCAGCTTGCGCTTCGGGTCGTGGACGAAAGCGGTGACGATGTCCTGATCGTTTTCCATGTCGACGATGATGCGGATCGGCTCGCCATGGCCGCGGCCGCCCGGCAGCCTGTCGGCGCCGATCGTGTAGAACTTGCCGCCGGTGGTGAAGACCAGGATCTTGTCGGTGGTCTGGGCGTGGAAGGCGAGCTTCAGGCTGTCGCCTTCCTTGAAGGCAAGCTGCGAATGGTCGGTCAGGTGACCCTTCATCGCGCGCAGCCAGCCTTTTTCCGAAACCACGACGGTGACGGGCTCGCGCTCGATCATGGCGTGGGCGATGTCGGTGAGGTCGTGCTCCGGCGCATCCGCGAACTGGGTGCGCCGCTTGCCGAGCTCGGTCTCCGGGCCGAATTTTTCGCGGATGTTGGCGACTTCCCACTTGATCGTCGACCATTGCTTGGCGTCCGATGCCAGCAGGGCTTCGATCTGCTTCTTCTCTTCGGTCAGTCCATCATATTCTTTGCGGATCTCGATCTCTTCGAGCTTGCGCAGGGCGCGCAGCCGCATGTTGAGGATGGCTTCGGCCTGGTTGTCGGTGAGCGACCAGCGGGCCATCATCACCTGCTTGGGCTCATCCTCCTCACGGATGATCCTGATCACCTCGTCGATGTTGAGATAGGCGATCAGGTAGCCGGCGAGGATTTCCAGGCGCCTCTCGATCTCGCCGAGACGATGCCTGGAGCGGCGGATCAGCACGTCGCGGCGATGCTCAAGCCACTCCTTCAGCACGCCCTTCAGCGAGAGCACGTTCGGCACCTTGCCGCGCGACAGCACGTTCATGTTGAGCGGGAAACGGCTTTCGAGCTCGGTRAGCTTGAACAGCGATTCCATCAGGATGCCGGGATCSACGGTGCGGCTCTTCGGCACCAGCACGATGCGGATGTCCTCGGCGCTTTCGTCGCGRATGTCCTCGAGCAGCGGCAGCTTGCGCGCCATCAGGAGCTCGGCGATCTTCTCGATCAGCCTGGCCTTCTGCACGCCATAGGGAATCTCGGTGACGACGATGCTCCAGGTGCCCCTGCCCTGATCCTCCTGGCCCCATTTGGAGCGCACGCGGAAACCGCCGCGTCCTGTCTCATAGGCTTCAAGGATCGAGGCGCGGCTGTCGACGATGATGCCGCCGGTCGGAAAATCCGGACCCTGCACGAARTCCATCAGCTTCGTCACCGGGGCATCCGGATGGTCGATCAGGTGCAACGCCGCATCGCAAAGCTCGGCGGCATTGTGCGGCGGTATGGAGGTCGCCATGCCGACAGCGATGCCCGACGAACCGTTGGCGAGCAGGTTCGGGAAAGCCCCGGGGAGCACGACAGGCTCCTCGTCCTCTTCATTGTAGGTCGGCCGGTAGTCGACGGCGTCCTCGGTGATGCCGGAAAGCARCTCGGTCGCCACCTCGGTCATGCGCGCCTCGGTATAGCGCATGGCGGCGGCATTATCGCCGTCGATGTTGCCGAAATTGCCCTGCCCGTCGACCAGCGGGTAGCGCATGGAGAATTCCTGCGCGAGGCGCACCAGCGCGTCATAGATGGACTGGTCGCCATGCGGATGGAACTTGCCCATCACCTCGCCGACTATGCGGGCGCATTTGGCAAAGCCCTGGTCGGGGTTGAGCCTCAGCAGCCGCATGGCATGCATGATGCGGCGATGGACCGGCTTCAGCCCGTCGCGCACATCCGGCAGTGCCCGGTGCATGATGGTCGATAGCGCATAGGCGAGATAGCGCTTTTCAAGCGCTTCCTTCAGATCGACCGGTTCGATGTGGTCACCGCCGCCATTGTCTTGCGGCGGCAAAAGCCTTTTTCCCATGGGTTTGGACTAGCCGAGCGGATGATTCGCGGCAAGCACCGCGCGGTATTCCGTGGGTCGCTCGTTTCAAATGGGCGGTGCCGGACCGCTTCACCGGCCGGCCGGCGGTGTGAAGGATTTCACGGAAGCGGCAAGGCGGCCGCTCCAATTTGCCGTCAATGTGAAACGGGGTCGGCCGCGGATGGAAGCGGACCAACATCAATCTGTTACATGCGGCATCTAAGTGGCATGCAATGCGCTGGCGGAGGAAAGCCGCGGTCTTCATGACAAATTCACCGCATCCGGCGAAGGCCGCCGACCCGGGTTTGCTTTTCATCGCCAATTTCGACAAATGTGCCGGGAAACGCCTTCTTCCCGTCCCGTTCGTCACGGAATGGTGATGGAGACAGGAATTCAAAACACTTTTCAGGACAGGGAACTCGCCATGACGATCCAACGCTCAATGCTCAAGAAACTGGCTTTTTCGACTTTTCTGCTGACGCTGCCGCTGAATGCCGCTTTCGCCGCCGATCCGGCCGTGGCCGAGCGAATCAAGTCCATGTTCGCCGCCCAGGGCGTCGAGATTTCCTGGACCGGGGTCTCCGGCGACGATTCCAGCATGGTGCTGCAGGGCGTATCCATCAAGCCGGCGGCCGAGAAGGAAGCCCTGCCGATCGGCGACGTGAAGCTGGAAGGCGTCACCCAGGCCAATGGCGGCTTCGACATCGCCACCGTCTCGACCTCGGCTTTCGAGCGCACGAAGGACGGTGTGACGCTCGATCTCAGCCCCTTCGTCATCCACAACATGAGCGTGCCCGCCGACGGYGCCGCCGGCCCGCTCGGCTCGCTGATGATGTACAAGTCGGCGGAGCTCAAGAACATGACGGTCAAGGTCGGCGACAAGACGGCCTTCTCGATGGACGGGCTCAACGTCCAGGTCACCCCGCCGGCCGACGGCAAGGCGATGGACTTCACCGCAAGCACGGGCAAGTTCAACGCCGACCTGTCGCTGGTCGAGGACCCGAAGTCGAAGGAGGTGATCGACGCGCTCGGCTATCAAAACATCTCCGGCAACATTGCCATGGCCGGCACCTGGCAGCCCAGCGATGGGAAGATGGAGCTGTCGAAGTATGACATCGCCGTSGACAATGCCGGCAAGCTTGGCCTGACCTTCAACCTCAGCGGCTACACGGTCGACTTCATCAAGTCGATGCAGGCCGTGCAGAAGCAGCTCGCCGCGCAGCCCGAGGGCGCCGACAAGTCGGCGCAGGGCATGGCGATGCTCGGCCTGCTGCAGCAGCTTTCCTTCAACGGCGCTTCGGTTCGCTACGAGGACGCCTCGCTGACCGGCAAGGTGCTCGACTATGTCGGCAAGCAGCAAGGCATGTCGTCCAAGGACGTCGCCAACCAGGCCAAGGCGATCGTGCCGTTCGGCATGTCGCAGCTCAACAATCCCGAGCTGTCGGCCGAGGTGTCGGCGGCGGTCAACAAGTTCCTCGACGACCCGAAGAGCCTCGAGATCTCGGCCCAGCCGCCTTCGTCCGTGCCGTTCGCGCTGATCATGGCCGGCGCCATGTCGAACCCGCTCGACCTGCCGAAGACGCTCGGCGTCAAGGTCAAGGCCAACGAGAACTAATCGAGCGAACGCTCACGCTCACACGAGAGGCCCGGCAGCGACGCCGGGCCCTCCAACATTGCCGTCGTAAAAATCGATCGCGCCCCTGCCGTAGCAGTCTCGCCGAACGGGAAACGCTTAGTTCGACTTCGGCCAGCCCTTCCAGACCATGTATACGTTCGCCCGCTGGTAGTGCGTGTCAGCCCGTGCCGCAGGCTGATGCTCGAAGCCCGCGCTTTCGTACATGCGGATAGCCGGAGCAAGCTTGGTGTTCGTTTCGAGAAACAGCGTATCGCGGCCCAGGCGCTCGAATGCGCGGATCGCATGTTCAAGCAGCAGCCGTCCGATCCCCAGCCCTCGCGCCGCCGGATCGACACCCATCTTGGTGAGTTCGACCTCATTTTCGCCTACCGGCAATAGCGCACAGGTGCCTACCACCTCCTCGCCATGCAAAGCAAAGTAGATGCTGCCGCCACGYTCSAGGATRTGCTTTTCAGGCGCGGAGAGCACAGCGTGGTCGCCTTCCTCTATATAGAAGTACCGGTCCAGCCACTCCGCATTCAGCCGGTAGAAATGGTCCCGTAACGAAGGCTGGAACGGCACGATCTCGATTGCATCGGCACCGAGCCTGCGCGCCCGCTCAGTGACGGCAGCTGCCATTGTTCCGTCCAGCATTCGCTCCAGCCCTCCGACGGAGGCCATCAAGTCGATCCCGCCTGCCCGGCAACGTGCGTCCAGTTCGTCCCGCAAGGCGCACCACAAAGGCTTAGCCTTGCGCAGCGCGGCCTCCGCTTTTTGTGTAAGCGCCAACTCGCGCACCCGCCGGTCATCCTTGCCTGGCACTGCGGTCACCCAATCATCCTTCGTTAGGCGAGAGGCGAGCTGACTGATTGACGAATGAGTGAGCCCCGCCGCTTTGGCCAACTCGCCGACCGACTGTGGCCCGTGGTCGTGGATAGTCTTAAGAACCGGAAACCACCTGGCTTCGAGACCGATCCCATGGGCGGCATAGACCTCATCCGCCATCGCATAGAGCTGTTCGCTCACTGCACGGAGCCTACTGCCGAGCGCCAGAACACCGATCTCCGCCAGGTATGTCATTGCCATTTCCGTTGGCATTTATGTAATGCCTAACATATCTGACCGCGATCGAATTGACAACGGGCACCGACCTATACCGGACAAGCTGGAGGGACGGCTAAGCGGGATGAGTTTCCTGCTGAGGCGAGAGATACGTTTGCGGTTCGCGGTGTCGCAACATGGGCATTCCGCAACAAGCTGATTACGCGGAATGCCCACCAGGATATCGCCGACGAACGCGCTTGGAACACAGTTCCAAGCGCGTTCGGCTCCTATTCGGCATTTCAGCGAGAGCTGAGCAGCAACAATGCCTGCCTTTTTGAGAACGGTCCATCGACAGAAAAGAGAGGCTTGGCTGTGGCTCCTAGCCTTCCTTCTTCGCCACCGCGACGCGCAGTGACAGCTCGCGCAGCTGCTGCGGGGTGGCTTCCGACGGCGCGTTCATCAAAAGGTCGTAGGCCTGCTGGTTCATCGGGAACATGGTGATCTCGCGCAGGTTCCTGGCGCCGACCAGAAGCATGACGACCCGGTCGATGCCGAACGCCGCCCCACCATGCGGCGGCGCGCCATACTGGAAAGCGCGGTAGAGGCCGCCGAAACGATCTTCCACCGTCTGGCGATCGAGGCCGACCATCTCGAAGGCCTTGACCATGGTCTCCGGCAGATGGTTGCGGATGCCGCCGGACGCGATCTCGTAGCCGTTGCAGACGGCGTCGTATTGGAACGCCTTGATGCTGAGCGGCTCCTGGCCGTTCAGCGCATCGATGCCTCCCTGCGGCATCGAGAAGGGGTTGTGGGCGAAGTCGATCTTCTTCTCGTCCTCGTTCCATTCGAAGAACGGGAAGTCGACGATCCAGCAGAGCTCGAAGCGATCACGGTCGACGAGGTTCAGCTCCTCGCCGGCGCGGGTGCGCGCGGCGCCCGCGAAGTTCACGACCTTCTTCGGATCGCCGGCCACGAAGAAAGCGGCATCGCCGTCGGCAAGGCCGAGCTGCAGGCGGATCGCCTCGGTGCGCTCCTCGCCGATGTTCTTGGCGATCGGGCCGGCGCCTTCGAGTTTTTCACCTTCCTTACGCCAGAAGATGTAGCCCAGCCCGGGCTGCCCCTCGCCTTGCGCCCAGGAATTCATGCGGTCGCAGAAGGCGCGGCTGCCGCCGGTCTTGGCCGGGATCGCCCAGACTTCGGCTTTCGCGTCATTGGCAAGGATGTTGGCGAACACCTTGAAACCGGAATCGCGGAAATGATCCGACACCGGCTCCATGACGATCGGGTTGCGCAGGTCCGGCTTGTCCGAGCCATATTTGCGCATCGCGACGTCATAGGGAATGCGTGGCCATTCCTTGGTGACCGGCTTGCCGTCGGCAAAGGCTTCGAAGACCGACGTCATCACCGGGCCCATGGTGGAGAGCACGTCATCCTGCTCGACGAAGCTCATCTCGAGGTCGAGCTGGTAGAATTCGCCGGGCAGACGGTCGGCGCGCGGGTCCTCGTCGCGGAAGCAGGGCGCGATCTGGAAATAGCGGTCGAAGCCGGAAACCATGATCAGCTGCTTGTACTGCTGCGGCGCCTGCGGCAGCGCGTAGAAGGTGCCGGGATGGATGCGCGAAGGCACCAGGAAGTCGCGCGCGCCCTCCGGCGACGATGCAGTCAGGATCGGCGTCGAGAACTCGGTGAAGCCGACCTCGCCCATGCGCTTGCGCATCTCGGCAATGATCTTCGTGCGCGCCACGATGTTCCTGTGCAGCGTCTCGCGGCGCAGGTCGAGGAAGCGGTATTTCAGGCGGATGTCTTCCGGATAATCCGGTTCGCCGAATACGGGGAGCGGCAGTTCCTTGGCCGCCGACAACACTTCGATCTCGCGCGCGAAGATTTCGATCTCACCGGTCGGCAGGTTGGCGTTGACAGTCTCGGGCAGGCGCGCCTTGACCTCGCCGTCGACACGGATCACCCATTCGCCGCGCACCGTCTCGGCGACCTTGAAGGCCGGCGAATCCGGGTCGGCGACGATCTGGGTCAGGCCGTAATGGTCGCGCAGGTCGATGAACAGCAGGCCGCCATGATCGCGCACGCGATGCACCCAGCCCGACAGGCGGACGGAATTGCCGACGTCGCTCTTTCTCAACTGGGCACAGGTGTGGCTGCGGTAGCGGTGCATGGTCATTGGCAAAGTCCGGAAATTGCGGGCGTCGGCCCGGCTCGAAAATTGGCGCGAAAAGCGCATGAGAGGCCGGCTTTGTCAAGGCAACCGGCCACACTCGGGCGCCCCTTGCCAGGATCAGGCGAAGTGGATTTCAGCGCCCAGCCGTTCGAAATCGCCGAGGATCGCGACAGGAGCCGTCTTTTCGACGACCAGATGGCGGATCGCATCGGGCGCCGCGACACGGTAAGGCGCCGCGGTGGCGAGCTTGTCGTTGGTAACAGCGATGACGATGCCCGCGCTGTTTCTCGCCATGGCGCGCTTCACCTCGGCTTCCGCCGAATCGAAGGCGGTGACGCCGCGCGAGGCGTCCAGCCCGCAGGAACCCAGGAAAAACAGGTCGGCGCCGAGCTGCGCCACGGCGACCAGCGTATCGCCACCGACGCAGGTGCCGAGATCGCGCACATAGAGGCCGCCGAGCATGGTCAGTTCGATCAAGGAATGGCCGGCAAGAGCCGACGCGACGCCCAGGGAATTCGTGGCCACCGTCAGCTCGATATCGCGCGGGATCGCCCTGGCGATCGCCTCATTGGTGGTGCCGCCRTCGATGAACAGCGACTGCCCGGCGGCAAGCAGGCCCACCGCAGCCTTCGCCAGGCGCWGCTTCTCCTCGACCGCRTGGCCGCCGCGCTGGCCGATCGTCGCGGCGGCAAAGGGCGCGGAAGCGACCGCRCCGCCATAGACGCGSCGCAATTGCCCGGCYTTGGCGAGTTCCCTGAGRTCGCGGCGCACCGTGTCTTCCGAGACGCCGAARYGGCTGGCGAGYTCGCCGGCYAGCACCTTGCCYTCCGCMGCCAGCCGGTCGCGAATGAGTTGATGCCGTTCCTCGGTTAGCATGCACAATCCTATTTCTTTATGCATATTCTTGCATGATTTGCCTGTTTGTGCAAGAAACCGAGTCGCAGGCGGCCCCGAAATACCGCCGGCCCAATCCCCTTCTGGAAGGCGCCGCGATGACCTTTGGCCTCAAGCTCGCCCCTCAGCACCGCGTCTATGCCGGGTTCGCGATCTATTCCTTCGCCATGGGCAACATTTTCCCGCGCCTGCCCGACATCAAGCATGCCATGCAGATCGAGGACGGCACGCTGGGGCTCAGCCTGATCGGGACACCGATCGGCACGTTGATCGCACTGACCCTGGCGACGCCCGTCCTGGAGCGCGTCGGGTTTCGCCGCGCGCTGCTGGCGCTGGTCCCGCTGCTTGCGCTCGTCTATGCCGTCGCGGCGCATGCGCCTGGGCCGCTCGCCCTGTTCCTGATGCTGCTTCCGGTCGGCCTGATGATCGGCAGCGTCGAGATCGTCCTCAATGTCGAGGCCGACAGGACCGAATTCCTGCTCAAGCGCCGCATCATGAACCGGGCACATTCCTTCTGGAGCATGGGCTTTTTCGGCGCCGGACTGTTCGGCGGCGCCATGGCGCATCTCGGCCTGTCGCCGCAACTCCATCTGGCGCTGGTCGTGCCGATCGTGGCTTTATCGATGGCGCTGTTCCTCGGCGGCTTCAAGCCGGCGCCCGCCCGCTTCGCCGCCACAGGCGACAAAGCCCCGATGTTCGCGCGGCCGACGCTGCCGATCCTCGTCCTCGTCGCAGTGACGCTTTCCGCGATGCTGCTGGAGGGCGCCAGCATCGACTGGTCGGCGATCTACATGCGCACCGTTTTCGATTCTGGCCCCTTCATTGCCGGCTTCACGGTCGCGCTGTTTGCCTTTTCGCAGGCGACCACGCGTTTCTTCGCCGACAGTTTCGTCGACCGACACTCGCCGAGCGGCGTGGCGCGCGTGCTGCTGGCAGCGATGGCGGCCGGCGTGCTCATCGTCTTCCTCTCGCCGGCCCCGTCCCTGTCCATGCTTGGCTTTGCCCTTCTGGGCATCGGCAGCAGCGCCATCTTCCCGCTGGCGATTTCGGCCGCCGCGCAGCGGACCGACCGTCCCGCGGCGATCAATGTCGCGGCACTTTCGCAAATCTCCTTCATCGCGTTTCTGCTCGGTCCGCCGCTGCTCGGCTTCGTGTCGGACCACTTCGGCATTCGTTCGGCTTACGGCGTAGGCATCCCGTTCATCGTGCTCAGCCTGCTGACCGCCGGTTCGCTTGGCCGGCGGGCACCGGCGGCCACTGTGGAAACGACATCAAGCCAGACATCCGGACGCCCCCTACGGAAGGTCGCGGTGTCGGCCGACGAGGCGTAAGAGCCCTGCCGGCCTGCTCAAGATCGTCTTCCCACAATGATGACGCAACGGCGTCTTGACGAAAGCGCGCGCGGCTGAAATTTAAAGAAGCTTAAAATTATGCCAAAAGCGATTTGATGCACGTCATCACCACCCAAGAAGAACTCGAGAGCGCTATAGCCGCGTTCGAAAAGTCGGAATTCGTCACCGTCGATACCGAGTTCATCCGCGAGACGACCTTCTGGCCGATCCTCTGCCTGATCCAGATGGCCGCCCCAGGCGTGACCGCGCTGATCGATCCGTTGTCGCCCGACATCGATCTGAAGCCCTTCTTCCGACTGATGGCCAACGAAGCGGTGGTGAAGGTCTTCCACGCCGCGCGTCAGGACATCGAGATCATCGTCCACCTCGGCAATCTGGTGCCGCATCCGGTCTTCGATACCCAGGTGGCCGCGATGGTCTGCGGCTTCGGCGACAGCGTCTCATACGACCAACTGGTCCAGAAGATCACCGGCGCGCGGCTCGACAAATCCTCGCGCTTCACCGACTGGCGCCACCGGCCGCTGTCGGAGAAGCAGCTCGAATACGCACTTGCCGACGTCACCCATCTCATCAAGGTCTACGAGAAACTCAGCGCAGAGTTGAAGCGCGAGGACCGCGCGCATTGGCTGAACGACGAAATGGACGTGCTGACCTCGCGCGAGACCTACGATCCGCATCCAGAGGACGCCTGGAAGCGGCTGAAGATGCGGCTTCGCAAGCCACAGGAGCTGGCGATCGTTCAGGCGGTGGCCACCTGGCGCGAGCGCGAGGCGCGCGAGCGCGACGTGCCGCGCGGCCGCGTGTTGAAGGACGACGCCATCTACGAGATCGCGCAGCAGGCGCCGCGCGACGCCGCGGCGCTCGGCAAACTGCGGACCACACCGAAGGGCTGGGAACGGTCGGCGACGGCGACGGCGCTGCTCGGAGCCGTCAACACGGCGCTCGCCATGCCGAAGGACGCGATGCCGAAACTGCCGAAGAGCTTCCAGCCGCCGGAGGGATCGAGCGCGGCCGCGGAACTGCTCAAGGTGCTCTTGAGAATCGTCGCCGAGAAGGAAGGCGTCGCCTCCAAGGTGCTCGCCTCCAGCGACGACATCGACCGCATTGCCGCCGAAGGCGACGCCGCCGACGTGCCGGCCTTGCAGGGCTGGCGGCGCGCGGTGTTCGGCGAGCAGGCGCTGAAGCTGGTGCGCGGCGAGATCGGCATCAAGTTCGACAAGCGCAAGATCGCTGTGTTCGATCTTTAGCACCTTTCCTTCTCCCCTTGTGGGCCTGTTGCGTAATTTGGCGATTGTGATTCTCTGAGATGGAAGCTCGGAGGTAATCGCAATGGCAGTGAAGCAGACGGGTCAGCTGAGCCTGGCGGAGGCATTTCTGGGCCAGAAGCTTGCTGGCGGATCCTCGTCGCTCGATCGGCTATCCGGTCTGGTGAAGTGGTACCGCTTCGAGAAGCTGCTCAACCCGCTACGCGATGGTGGCCCGGGACGTGCAGCCTGGCCTCCGCTGGTTCTGTTCAAGGCGTTGTTGCTGCAATCGCTCTACGGGCTATCGGATCGCGAGCTTGAGGAAGCGCTGGGGGATCGGCTGTCGTTCCGACGCTTTGTCGGACTTGGCCTTGAGGAGAGCATTCCCGATCACACGGTGCTGTCGCGCTTTCGCAACCTGCTTGTGGGCGAAGGATTGATGGAGAAGCTGTTTGGCGAGCTGGACCGGCAGTTGGAGAAGGCCGGCGTGATCTTGAAGCGCGGCACCATGCTGGATGCGACGCTGATCGAAGCGGTCTCGACGCCGCCGACGCCCGAGCGGCCCTCGAAGGATGCGGACGCCCACATCACCGCACGCAAGGGTAAAGGTGGCATCACCTTTGGCTACAAGGCTCATGTCGGGGTCGACGAGGGCTCCGGCCTGATCCGCACGGTGATCACCACACCGGCCAACGTCAACGATACGGTCGTGGCCGACCTCCTGGTGCGCGGCGATGAGAAGACGGTATGGGCGGATGCGGCCTATGACACCCATTCCCGTCGTGCCCGGCTCAAGGCCGAGGGCAGGAAGCCACGCATTGCCCGCCGCCCCAACAAGCACCATCCCTTGCCTGAGCGGCTCAAGCGCTACAATCGCCTGATCGCACGACGGCGGGCGGCGGTGGAAACGACCTTCGCCACGCTCAAGAACCGCATGAAGCTGACCACGATCCGCTACGTCGGACTGGCCAAGGCTGCGGCTCAAGTGACCATGGCGGCGATCGCCTTCAACATGCGCCGATGGGTTGCCATCACGGGATAGGTGCGCCCGGCGCCCAGCCAAAGGGTCGCGACACCGCCCACAAACCCMAAATCAGACACCAAATCCACCAACCAAACCGAAGTCTGGCGCAAAAGCCGTTCCGCGTGCAGGTCCTCGCTACTACGCAACAGGCCCACAAGGGGAGAAGGGAAAGTTGCGCTTACACGGCCCCCAAAAGGTGCAGCGCGAACCAGATCCAGGCAACGAAAAGTATGCCGGCGCCCAGGAAGAAGGCGCGGGTGCGGTACAGCAGGTAATTTCTGTTGAGGTGCACAAAGGCGTGGACATAGCGCGTCGCGATGAAGAGCCACATCAGCGCGAGCGTCAAATAGTTCACGCCGTTGGTGACGAACAGCGCCAGGCACAGAACGTGGAAGAGGACCGGAAGCTCGAACTGGTTGATCAGGTTGTTGGCGACGGTGACGCTCGAAGCCGGCTCGGTGGAGCGGACCCTGTACTGGCTTACCTTGGCTTCGCCCGACTTCACGGCGAAGTAGCGACGCCTGAACATCACCAGATAGACGATGTAGACCAGGAGCACGTGCGCCAGCATCGGCCAGAAGATGGCGGTCTGGCGCATCTTCCGGCCCCTCCTCCGCTTATCGCTGGCGTTGCCCGGCCAGCGCGAAGACCGCGATGACGAGCAACGGGATCGCCAGAAGCACGAACTTCGTGACCGTCAGCGACGAGGCGAAGGACAGCGAATCGGGATTGGCCGACTGGAAATCGGACAACAGCCGCGCCACGGCGAAGTTCTGCGCGTAGTCGGCAAAGGTATAGGGCAGCACCAGCAGCAGCGCGGACAGCGCCTGCGCCTGCGCGGGCATGGCACGGAAGGCAACGAGCCGCCGGCCGAACGACAGGATGAGGCTGACAAGGGTAAGCGACAGCAGCGCCGGAAACAAAAGATCGAAAGTCAGGTAATGCCAGACGATGATGATCTCGCCGCCGCGCCGGCCGAGCGCGGTGAGCCATGCCATGCCTTCGTCCGGCGTGAAGCCGGCGACGCGCATGTCAAGCGATGGGAGCCCGCCGCTCAGTTGGCGGAAGTAGAAGAACTCCAGCGYCGTCATGGCGAGGAARACCATGACCGACGCGATCGACAGCGCCGCCGCGTGSCGCGACAGRCGCAGCACCGTCACSACCAGCTCGCGCCAAAACCCGAGCCGGTCAGGCTCGGCGGCCTGATCAAAGTCCGCCCGGATAGTTCGGGCTTTCGCGGGTGATCGTGACGTCATGGGCGTGGCTTTCACGAAGTCCGGCGTTTGATATGCGCACAAAGGTGGCGCGTTCGCGGAATTCGGCAAGATCGCGTCCACCGACATAACCCATAGCGGCTTTCAGGCCGCCCGCAAGCTGGTGCAGCACGCCAGACACAGGTCCTTTGTAGGGAACCTGCCCTTCGATGCCCTCGGGAACCAGTTTGAGCGTGTCGCGCACCTCAGCCTGGAAGTAGCGGTCGGCCGAGCCGCGCGCCATCGCGCCGACCGAGCCCATGCCGCGATAGGCCTTGAAGGAGCGGCCCTGATGCAGATAGACCTCGCCGGGGCTTTCGTCGGTGCCCGCAAGCAGCGAGCCGATCATGGCCGCTCCGGCACCCGCGGCCAGCGCCTTGGCGAGATCCCCCGAATATTTGATGCCGCCGTCGGCAATCACCGTCACGCCCGACTTCTGCGCCGTCTCGACCGCCGACATGATCGCCGAGAGCTGCGGCACGCCGACGCCGGCGACGATTCGGGTGGTGCAGATCGAGCCCGGGCCGATACCGACCTTGACGGCGTCGGCGCCGGCGTCGATCAGCGCCTGCGCGCCATCGGCCGTGGCGACATTGCCGGCGAGGATGCGCACCGAATTCGAAAGCTTCTTCGCCCGCGCCACCGCATCCAGCACGCGCTGCGAATGACCATGCGCGGTGTCGATAACGAGAAGATCGACGCCGGCGTCGATCAGGCGCTCGGCGCGCTCGAAGCCGTCATCGCCGACACTGGTGGCGGCCGCCGCCCGCAGGCGGCCCTGCGCGTCCTTGGTGGCGTGCGGATTGAGCTGCGACTTCTCGATGTCCTTGACGGTGATCAGGCCGACGCAATTGCTCTTCCTGTCGACCACCACCAGCTTCTCGATGCGGTGCTTGTGCAGGAGGCGCTTGGCCTCGTTCTGATCGACATTCTCCTTGACCGTGATCAGGTTCTCACGGGTCATCAGCTCGTAGACCTTCTGCGACGGATCGGAGGCGAAGCGCACGTCGCGGTTGGTGAGGATGCCGACAAGCCGGCCGACCGTATGGCCGCCCGTGCCGCCGTTCTCGACCACCGGGATGCCGGAAATCGAGTAGGTCCGCATCAACGCCAACGCGTCGGCGAGCGTGGCGTCGGGGCCGATGGTCACGGGGTTCACCACCATGCCGGATTCGAATTTCTTGACCTGCCGGACCTCCTCGGCCTGCTCGGCCGGCGAGAAATTGCGATGGATGACGCCGATGCCGCCGGCCTGCGCCATGGCGATCGCCAGCCTCGCCTCGGTGACGGTATCCATCGCGGCCGAGAGGATCGGCACGTTGAGGTCGATGTCGCCGGCGATGCGGGTGCGGATGTCGGTCTCGCCCGGCATGACCTCGGAATGGCCGGGCTGCAGCAGCACGTCGTCGAAGGTCAGCGCCAGCGCGCCGGTGGACGTCTCGATGATTTTTGCCATGGCCAGCCCTTTGAATGCGGAAAAAGCGCTCGACCGGGATGGGCAGCGCCGACTCTTTCTTCCCTTTCAGGATTGGCGGTGGCTGGTAACACGTCGCGGCGCCGATGAAAAGCCGGTCGTTGCGAGCGCGACGTTCACCGGTCGTCCTCATAGAGCTCATCGCGCGACAAACGTCCGACATCGACCACGGGCTGCCGCTCAAGGCGTTGCATCAATGCCGCGCGCAAGCGCGTGGCTGTGCCTTCATGGCTGGCGGCGGGCACGATCCGCGCCACCGGCCGCCCTCGGCTCGTCACAACATAGCTATAGCCCTCGCGTACCTCGCGCAGGATGCGAGAGAGTCTGCGGCTGGCATCAGCTATCGAAACGGCTTCATCCATGGTTGCGGCCATCTTGTAGTTATATTCACACTACAATCGTGACGGACCTTGGATTTGGCAAGCCATGGCGGGTCGTTGCAGCCACCCTTGGTTGCGGTCGCGCAAAAGTGACAGCAATTTAATGCGACATCCGGGCCGAGGCGTGATACCGCGCGGGCGTGCCGGCTCGCCCCCAGCCAGGCCTCAAGAATCGCGAAGACAGATCAGGGCGTTCCGTTGAACCGCATCATCCCGCTCATCCTGGCGGTCGCACTTTTCATGGAGAACATGGATTCGACCGTGATCGCCACGTCGCTGCCGGCGATCGCCATCGACATCCACACCAGCCCGATCGCGCTCAAGCTTGCGTTGACGGCCTATCTGGTGTCGCTGGCGATCTTCATTCCGATCAGCGGCTGGATGGCGGACCGGTTCGGCGCCAAGAACGTGTTCCGCGCGGCGATCGCAGTCTTCATCGCCGGCTCGGTCGCCTGCGCCTTTTCCAATTCGCTGCCGGCCTTCGTGGTGTCGCGCTTCCTGCAAGGCATGGGCGGCGCCATGATGACGCCGGTCGGGCGCCTGGTGCTGGTGCGCGCCACGCCGAAGAGCGAGCTTGTCGCGGCAATGTCCTGGCTCACCGTGCCGGCGCTGGTCGGCCCGCTGGTCGGCCCGCCGATCGGCGGCTTCATCACCACCTATTTCACCTGGCACTGGATCTTCCTGATCAACGTGCCGATCGGGTTGCTCGGCATCTGGCTCGCTACCCGCTTCTTGCCGGAAACAGAGCCCGCACAGACGCCGCCGCTCGACTTCCCCGGCTTCGTGCTCTCCGGGCTTGCGGCCTCCGGCGTCGTCTTCGGCCTGTCCGTGGTCAGCTTGCCCGCGCTGCCGCCGATAGCGGGCTTCATCACGGTGGCGGTCGGCGCGATCTCCGGCGTGCTCTATCTGCTGCATGCGCGGCGCGCCGAGAACCCGCTGCTGGCGCTCGACCTGTTCCGCAACCAGGTGTTCCGCTCCTCCGTGCTCGGCGGCTCGCTGTTTCGCATCGGCATCGGCGCCGTGCCCTTCCTTTTGCCGCTGATGTTCCAGATCGGCTTCGGRCTGACGCCGTTCCAGTCCGGCATGATCACCTTCGTCTCGGCKGTCGGCGCCATCGGCATGAAATTCGTCACCGCRCTGCTTTTCCGGCTTGCCGGCTTCCGCCGCGTGCTGATCTGGGGCTCGCTGATCGCCGCCGGCTCGATCGCCATCTACGGCCTGTTCACGCCCGAGACACCCTATGCGCTAATGCTGGCAATATTGCTGGTCGGCGGCTTTATCCGCTCGATGTTCTTCACCGGCGTCAACGCGCTGTCCTACGCCGAAATCACGCCGGCCGACACCAGCAAGGCGACGCCGATCACCGCGGTGTTCCAGCAATTGTCGATCGCGCTCGGCGTGGCGCTGGCCGGCGGCATCCTTGAAGTGTCGACCTCCATCCATGGTGGACCGTTGCGGCTCAGCGATTTCCACATCGCCTTCTTCATCGTCGCGGCCGTCTCTGCGGCGGCATCGGTGACATTCATGCGGCTGGCGCCGGACGCCGGCAGCGCCGTCTCCGGCCATGGCCGGCTGACAACGCCGAAGACGCTGGAGACGGCGAGTACGGCGGGGAAGTGAGCGCCTTTCCCTTCTCCCCTTGTGAGGGTTTTGCACGGGGAGTAGAGCGGCTTTTGATGGGGTCGGTGAGGCGTTTTAAAGGGCTGGCGGCGCGGTTTTCGGCTGCCCTTTTGTGGCGTTTGGCGATTTAAGCGGCTATCCGCCAGATGGAGGCGGACTCCTCCTCACGCTCGCCTCTCGGCAGGTGGGTGGACGATGCCAATCATGGTCCTCAGATTGTAGGCGCAGGCAGCCAGGATGCACTGCGTTCGGTTGGCGGCCAGGTTGAAGAAGCGYATGCGCCGCATGCCGTAGCGTTCCTTGAACACTGCGAAAGGCCGTTCGACCGCTGCCCGCACCTTGGCGATCAGTCGGTTGCGCAATTTCTGGCGCGGCGTCAGCGGATGGTGCTTGTTGGGTCGGTGCATCAGCCGATCCTTGATGTTGGCCGCGGCGAGCCGATCGTGCCTGGCGTGGGTGTAATAGGCCTGATCGCCATAGGCCGCCTTCTCGTCGCCGCAGATCAGCTGGTCGGCCGGATCGGTGTCGGTGACCGAGGCRTCACTCGYCTCGACACGCCGGATGATGGTGCGCCCTTGGTCGACGCCGATGTGCATCTTGTAGCCGAAGGTGCTCTTCTTGCCCTTCTTGCCCCAGCGCGCATCCTTGTCGGCCGACGGCTTGACCGGACCCTGATGGCCCTTCTTCGGCTGCTTGGGCGGCCGGCCKYGRGCYTGCAGGAACGTGGCATCGACCAAGGTGCCGCGCTTGAGGATCAGGCCCTTCTCCTCCAGCTGGCGGTTGATCTCCTCGAAGACCTTGTCGATCAGATGCTCGCGCGTCAGTTCCTCGCGGAAACGCCACAGCGTCGAATGATCGGGTGTGCGATCCGAAAGGCTGAAGCCGGCAAAGCGGCGGAACGACAGCCGGTCCCGAATCTGCGCCTCGAGCGCCGGATCGCTCAGCCCGTGCCACATTCCCAGCAAAAGGCAGCGCAGCAGCGGYTCCGCCGGATAGCTGGTATTGCCCGAGCCGGGACCGCTGCGCTGACCAAGCAAGGTTCGGATCGGCGCCCAGTCCAGTTCCTTCGATATCAGGTCGAAGATCGTCTCTTCCGCTGACGCCAGACCGTCCGCAAGGCTCAACTGACCAAGCACTCGATCCACCATGGCGAATCCCCTTTCATCGGACATCCGCATGGAATCACTGATCCGATTCCGTGCAAAACCCTCCTTGTGGGAGAAGGTGGATCGGCGCGTAGCGCCGAGACGGATGAGGGGTGTTCCAGCGGAGTGAGACGCTGGTATTCCCTGGAACACCCCTCATCCGTCGCCTTCGGCGACACCTTCTCCCACAGGGGGAGAAGGAAGGGCGCTGCCCTTGAACTCCTTCGCCAGCAGATAGAGTTCCACCGACTCATCCCTCGAAGCCGGCGGCTTGACGTGGTGGACCGAGCGGAAATTCTGCTTCAGGCGCGTCAGCAGCTCATTTTCGGCGCCGCCTTGAAAAGTCTTGGCGAGGAAATGCCCGCCGGGCTTCAAAACCTGCAGCGCGAAATCGGCCGCCACCTCGCACAGATGCATGGTGCGCAGATGGTCGGTGCGGCGATGCCCGGTGGTGGGCGCCGCCATGTCGGACAGCACGATATCGGGCTGGCCGCCGAGCGTCTCGGCGAGCTTCCGTGGCGCGTCAGGGTCGAGGAAATCCATCTGCAGGATGCCGGCGCCAGGCACAGCGTCCATCTCAAGATAATCGATGCCGACGACATGCGGGTTTTCGGCGCTTGACTTCGTGCGCGCCGCCGCAACCTGGCACCAGCCGCCGGGAGCCGCGCCGAGATCGATCACCCTCATGCCGGGTTTCAGGAGATGATGCTTGTCGTCGATCTCGATCAGCTTGTAGGCGGCGCGCGAGCGGTATCCGTCCGCCTTGGAGCGCTGCACGTAAGGATCGTTCATGTGCCGCTCGAGCCAGCGGCGCGAGGATTCCTTGAGGCCGCTCTTCTTCTTGATCCTGGTTTTCAGCACGCGCATGCCGGCCGAGCCCGGCTTTTCCGGCTTCTTTGTCATCGGCGTTTCCATTTGAGCATGATCTTTCCCAAACACCGGTTTCCACTTTTTGGGATCATGCCCTGCGCCCATCGTTGCGCCAGACGCCGTCATCGGCCATCAGCTCGCTCAATATGCCCTCGCGCARGCCGCGGTCGGCAACGCGCAGCCGCTCGGACGGCCACACGCCTCGGATCGCTTCCAGGATCGCGCAGCCGGCAAGCACGAGATCGGCGCGGTCGGCGCCGATGCAGGGGTTGGCGACCCGCTGCTGGAAGTCCCAGCCGATCAGCTTCTCGACCATGCGGTCGACGCTTTCTCGGTCCATCCACAGCCCGTCGACGCGGCGGCGGTCGTAGCGATCGAGGTCGAGATGAACGCCGGCCAGCGTCGTGACCGTGCCGGAGGTGCCCAGAAGATGGAAATTGGGGCTGGCCAGCACGTGGGACAGCCGGTCGCGGCCGTCGAAGGTTTTCAGCCGGATCGCCACGTCCTCGACCATGGCATCGAATGTATGGCGCGTCACCGTGCGACCACCGAAGCGCTCGGCGAGCGACACCACGCCGACAGGCAGCGAGGTCCACGAGACGATGTGGTTGGCGAGCCGAGGCGAGCGGTGACCGTTGCTGAGGTCGATCAACGCGATTTCCGACGAGCCGCCGCCGATGTCGAACAGCACCACCCCCTTGGTGTCGCGCTCGACCAGCGAGCCGCAGCCGGACACCGCAAGGCGCGCCTCGGTCTGGCGGTCGATGATCTCCAGCTTCAAGCCTGCCTCGCGCTCGACGCGGTCGAGGAACTCGACGCCGTTCGCGGCCGAGCGGCAGGCCTCGGTGGCGATCAGCCTGGCCTTGCGGATCTTGCGGTTGCGCAATTTGTCGCCGCAGATCTTGAGCGCCTCGACAGCGCGGTCCATGGCGGACTGGCCGAGCCGGCCGGAGGCGGAAAGCCCCTCGCCCAGCCTGACGATGCGCGAAAAGGCGTCGATGACGCGGAACTGGCCGTGGCGGCCGGGCACCGCGACCAGCAGCCGGCAGTTGTTGGTGCCGAGATCGAGCGCGGCGAATACGGGCAATTCCTGTACCGGCGGACGAGCCCCATTCTGGGCCGGCTTCGGCTGCGCCGCCGGCGCGACCTCGGGCGGGCGACTGACAGGCGCCGGCGTCGGCTGCCGTATCGCGCCGTTCTCGTCACGGGCAAAGACCTTGCGGCCGCGCCTGCGCTTGCGGCGCTTGCGCGGCTTGCCCTTCGGCTGCTCGCCATGATGGTCGGCATGTCTCGCATGCGCGCCCGCGTGGCGGCTGAACCGCCCGGCGGACGGGCCCGCCGATTCGGACGACGATGCCCCGGACATGCCCACTTCCGACGCGCCGGCGCCGGTGTCGTGGTCTTCCACTTCAATTCCTTCCGGCGCCGCGCGAACCGGGACCGGACGCAGCAGGCACCTCGATTTGTTTCAAGTTGCCGATAGAGTAGCAGCGCGCTTCACAATCACCAAGAGCGCGTGGTCCGAATTTTGGCCCCGTCACGTTGGGGCAATGTCTTGCCGGTTGAATAGCCGGCTTCAATCAGGCATGTCTCAAGGGGCGGGAATTGATGAAACGGGCGCCAGGCCGGACAAATGAGCTGCAACGCATGACGATTTCGCCATGAACTGGAGGCGTTACTTCTGGCCGGTCGTCGGCATAGGAGCGGTGATCTTCTCGCTGCTCCTGCTCTGGCACGAACTGCGCGGCATCTCCATCGACGACGTCTGGGCCGGCCTCTCCGCCATCCCGGCGCGGGGCTGGATCCTTGCGGCGTTGAGCTCGGTCGTCGCCTACGCCTCGCTTGCCGGTTACGACCACATCGCGCTGCTCCATATCGGCAAACGGGTGTCGTGGCTGTTCGTCACGCTGTGCTCCTTCACCACCTACGCCGTGTCGCACAATATCGGCGGTTCGGTGTTTTCTGGCGCGGTGATCCGCTACCGCGCCTATGGCACCAGGGGGCTGACCGGCCAGGAGGTCGGCGTGCTGGTGGCGATCTGCTGGTTCACCTTTATCCTGTCCAGCATATTCCTGGGCGGCCTCGTGCTCGTCTCCGAGCCCCAGGTCATCGATCGTTTTTCCGGCGCTCCGCATCACGGGCTGGCGGCAGCGGCGGGACTTGCCATGCTGATCCTGGTGGCGGCCTATGCCTTCGGCAGCTGGCTGCGCCTCAGGCCGCTCGAGATCGGCAGTTTCCAACTCCAATACCCGGCGCTGCCGATCGTGGCGCGGCAACTGCTGATCGGCCCGGTGGAATTGCTGGGAGCCGCGGCGATCATCTTCTTTGCGCTGCCGGCCGAGGGCAACCCCGGCTACTTCGTCATCCTCGGCGTCTTTCTCGTATCGTTTTCGGTGGCCTTGCTCTCGCACGCACCGGGTGGGCTCGGCGTCTTCGAGGTCATCTTCCTCGCCGGGCTGTCCGACATGGACCCGGCGGGCGTGCTTGCCGCGCTTCTGGTGTTCCGCCTGTTCTATCTGATCATTCCGCTCTTGGCCGGGCTCTGCGTGGTGCTGTTTTTCGAGCACTCGCAATACAGCCGGAGCAAAGGCTGAGCGTCCTCGCCGCGCCGTTGCTAAAAAGAATAGGCAAAAAGGCGGCGATTGAACCGAAACGCGGGCTTGACTATTTTCGGATGGCGGCTACAAGGCAGCGCTCGCGGCGCATAGCCGCCCGCTTCGCACGGTCCTCTTCGCAACCGCGCCTGCTGGGGAATAGGTTAACGGTAGACCCACGGACTCTGACTCCGTTAGTCCTGGTTCGAATCCAGGTTCCCCAGCCAACCATTTTCACAAATGAATCAACGCGATAACGGTCACCTGCCCGGCGATCGGCGTCGGTTCATGTCGCAATCATCAAGACATTGCTCCTGGCGCTCACAAAGCACTAACCATGTTCGTTTACCCGGGAGAAATTAGCTGCCTCTAATCCTGTTACAGGCACTAACGGTAGGCTTGTGACATGCGACGGCTAGCCAAATTCCTGCATGACGAATCCGGTGCGACAGCCATCGAGTATGGCTTGATCGCGGCGCTCATTGCCTTGGCGATCATGGTCGGGGCGGGAGCGGTGGGCACCGCGCTGAACAGCCAGTTCAGCGGGATCGCCAACACTCTGAATAGCGCTCCGTAAGGAAGCGCTCGCAATACCAGCGTGCCCGCGATCTCATCGCGAGCTTTGGCGAAGCGTCCCGTTGGTTGTGGCGCCCGAAGCGTCGCGGTCTCTCAGATTCGCTTCGCGCATCAGGTTTCGCGAGCTTCAGAAGGTATTGAACAGACCACGGGGAAGATCCAACGCCCTCTTGAACCAGGGGCGCGGCGGGCTTGTCGCGGCTTTCGGGGGCGGCATCGCCGAGCAGCTTTCCTGCATCGTCGTCCACGAGGGAGTGTTGAGCACCACGTCGCAACGCGCGAGGTGCCCCTGCCCCGCGACAGTCAGGCAGGCGTAACCTCCGACAGGAAAGGTCTGGCCGTTGGCYCGACATGAAGATGCAAGAGCCCCTGTCGGCACCTGSGCCGCGCCGCCCGGGCAATAGTCGAGGACCCTCTTCCAGGAAAGGACRTTGAGGTTCATCTCGCAGCGGGCGAGARAACTYTGGGGACCGACCGCCAGRCAYGARTACTGGCCCAGYTCGAACAGTCCAGCCGGCGCAAYRCATTTTTGCTGCGCCAYGGCAGGCGCAGCCAAAMCGGCGAATGCTACCCCGGCAATGAACAGTCTCCACATGCCCAATCGTGAYACTCCGACCGATCCTGGACCCTGAGCGGTATAGCCGAGAACGCGGTCATGTTCGAACACTTCCGGCAGCGCCSCCGAAYACCGATGAGCCGCATTACAGCAATTTTTCCCAAGACCTGGAACCCGCGACGCTGCGACGGTCGTGGCTGCAATGTTCCAGCGTCTTATCGCTTCTCGGCTATCCATTGGAGAAAATCATGACGAGCATAATTTTCCCCTTTTCTCAGGGGCAAGGACATTGTCCAGATCGGCGACGACTATCGCGGTCTGCAAATACGATGGCGGTTTACCGAGATCACCGCGGACAGTTATGGTGCATTGCCCGAAGCGCGCAGCGCCATGATCGCTGCAGTGTATTCGATGAAGTCCCGAGGGCAGCCGCGCAGCGTAAGCTTGTAAAGGCGTACGGCCTCGTCGTTGCGGTGCCGCAACCGCTGGAACTCCGCAGTATAGAAATTGGCCTCGCAAACCTGCTCGTTTCTCGTCACCACGTCTGGATTGTTGGCCGCTGCGAGCGCCGCTTCCGGCGTCAAGTCACCCATCATCAAACGGACGAGCGGCGCTGGCCATCTCGTCATATCGAGCGGCGCGCTTCGCAAGACGCTAGGCAAGTTGTCGCGGCGCCGCGCGAGATCGAGCCAGATCGCGCTGTAGGCGTCCTCCGGTTGCAATTTTACAGCCATCTCCAAATCAGATTGCAAGTTGGACCGCGGGCCAAAGTAGAATCCGAAAATGCCTCGCCTGAGATAAGCTCCTGGGAATTTCTGGCCGAGGCGAATTGCCTTGCTGTACATTCCAAAGGCATCGACATATTCAGTCTTATAAATACTGGCGAGAGCTAGCGCTGCATAGGCATCTGCATAGTTGTAATTCAGCGAGATCGCCTTATCGCAATCGAGCGTCGCGCGGCTGTATTTGTCTCGGTAAAGCCACGCGTAGCATCGTCCCACATAGGCGCTGGCATCGCTGGGGTTGAGGCGGATCGCCTGATCGTAGTCGGCAACGGCGTTATCGAGTTGACCCTTCCGGACCCAGGCATCGGCCCGACTGCGGTATGCGCTGGCGTATTCAGCATCTATAGCGATCGCCAAATTGTAGTCGGCGATGGCGCGGTCGTACTGGCGCTTGGATGCCCAAGCCATCCCCCTATTGCCGTAAGCTGGCGCGTACTTTGAATCGACGGCCATAGCTCTTTCATAGTCGGCTATGGCTTGGTCAACATCGCCCTTCTGCGACCAAGCCAGGCCTCGATTGCTGAAAGCCCGGGGGGAATTCGGATCAAGGCTGATCGCCTGATTGAAGTCGGCAATGGCCCGGTCCGCATCGCCGGCGTACGACCACAACAATCCGCGATTGCTGTAGCCGAGCGCATTACTTGGATCGAGGCTGATCGCCTGATCGTATTCCGCTATGGCGCGTTTGTAGAACCCCTTGCCTGCCCACGCGTCCGCACGATCACGATAGGTCGAGACATCTGCCGGATCTATCCGAATGGCCCGATCATAGTCGGCGATGGCCTGATCATTGCTGCCTTTCTTGATCCACGCCTCAGCTCGCCTTCGATAGACAGAAGCATTGTTCGGATCGATGTCGATCGCCTTGTTGTAGTCCGATATAGCGCTATCGTATTCACTGATACCAACCAACACGATTGCTCTATTCAGATAGGCAAAGGCTTGGTCTATTGGCGACGCCGTTCTATCTTCGATCGCATTGGTGCATGCGGCGATGCGCTCGTTGGCTTCGAGCTTGTCATTGCTGCAATCATTCAGACGATTGTCGGCCGCCATGCTGGGAGCGTAGAAAGCCAACAGGATTGCGAGACCCGCGAACGCGCGCCGTGCCTCTTCGATCAACCGCCCATGTCCACAAAGCGTCATGTAAGGCAGATTCTGGGTACAATTTCTGGTTGCTACGGTTACTCCGACGAGATCAGGGCAAATCTATGGTCTTGTGAGTCACCGTCACAACATAACTAGGTGACGCGGCTCCGGCCGGTGGTGCCGGGGTGATTGGTGCCGATTTCGCCGAAGCTGCCGTCGCCCGTGTCTCGACGCCAAGGGTCGCTCGCACTGAAGGAAGAGCGGCCCTTGCGCTGTTCGATGACCGGCTTTGACAGCCTACTACTCAGCCGCCTCGTACCCGGCGATACCCTTGATCTCGAGGAAGTCCTCCAGACCATACTCAGCGTATTCGCGGCCGTTGCCGGACTGCTTGTAGCCGCCGAAGGGCAGGCCGGCGTCCCAGGTCGGGTAGTTGATGTAGACGTTGCCCGAACGCATCCGGGCAGCGGCCTGGCGGGCCTTTTCGATATCCTTGGCCTGGATGTAGGAGGCAAGGCCGAAGACCGTGTCGTTGGCCTGCTCGATCGCCTGCTCGACTGTGTCGTAAGGCATCATCGACAGCACCGGCCCGAAGATTTCTTCCCGGGCGATGCGCATGTCGTGCGTGACGTTGGCGAACACGGTCGGGCGGACATAGTAGCCGCGGTTGAGCTCTGCCGGGCGGCCGGGGCCGCCAGCCACCAGCGTGGCGCCCTCATCGATGCCGCTCTGGATCAGGTCCTGGATCTTATCGAACTGCAACTGGCTGACCACCGGGCCGAGCTTCGAGGCCGGCGCGTCGGCCGGGCCGACGGTGAATTTCTCCGCCGCCGCCTTGGCGTAGCCGGCGGCCTCGTCATGCCGGTCGCGCGGCACGAACATGCGGGTCGGCGCGTTGCAGGACTGGCCGCTATTGCCGAAGCAACCGGCAACACCCTTGGTGACGGCTCGCTCGAGGTCGACATCGGGAAACAGGATGTTGGCCGACTTGCCGCCGAGTTCCTGATGCACGCGCTTGACCGTGTCGGCCGCCGCCTTGGCTACCAGGATGCCGGCGCGGGTCGAGCCGGTGAAGGACATCATGTCGACATCCGGATGGCTGGACAGCGCCTGCCCGACGCCCGGACCATCGCCGTTGACGAGATTGAACACGCCCTTCGGCACGCCGGCCTCGTCGATGATCTCGGCGAAGATGATGGCGTCGAGCGGCGCGATTTCGGACGGCTTCAGCACCATGGTGCAGCCGGCAGCGAGCGCCGGGCCGACCTTGCAGGTGATCTGGTTGAGCGGCCAGTTCCAGGGCGTGATCAGGCCGACGACACCGATCGGCTCCTTGACGATGAGCGAGGAACCCTTGACGTGGCGGAACTGAAAAGTCTTCAGCACCTCGGCCATCTTCTCCAGATGCGCCTGGCCGACGCCGACCTGGCTGTCCAGCGCCATCTGGCGCGGCGCGCCCATCTCGCGCGAGACGGCGAGCGCCAGATCCTTGCTGCGCTTCTTGTAGACGTCGATGACGCGGTTGAGGATATCGAGGCGTTCCTCTACCGAGGTGAAGCCGAACGTCGCGAAGGCGCGCTTGGCGGCGGCCACAGCCTTGTCGACATCGGCCTTGGAGCCGAGCGAGATCTGGGCGAAGGCGTCCTCGTTCGAGGGATCGATGACATCCAGCGTCTTTGGCACCACCGGATCGACCCAGGCGCCGTCGATATAGAACTGCAGATTGTGAGACATGGTCTTCGCTCCCTGTGGGTCGCCAGGCTTCGATTGCCTTGAGGTGATCGTCGTATATCGCCAGAAATAACGATGCGGCGACCGCCCTGTCAAACGCAAGCGGGGGTGATTGAGCCAGTGTGTCGGATCCTAGATGCATACCGCTCAAAAATGTGCTGCGGTTTCAGGAAAACGACATCCATAAAAGACAATCCTGACAATCCAGTCGCGGACCAGATCGTTCGACTAAATCGATCATTATAACTCTAATAATTCGTTGGAAAGATCGGTTATGGAATGCCATTTCCCCGGCGAACACGCCTGGAGAATTGCATTGTCCTTCCTGCCCGCCACCGCGAACGATCTTCCAAACAGCCTGAGCACTGCCCGTTCGGCTACCCTCACGTCGATCTGGCCGGGCATCGTGCTGGTGGCGATGATCACCTGCGTGGCCTATTCAGCGCGCAACCTCTCAGGACTCACCTTGTTCAGCCCGATGATCCTCGCCGTGGTCTCCGGCATGATCTATTCCAACGTTCTCGGCACGCCCGCCCATGCCAAGGCCGGCATCGCCTTTTCGCAGCGCCGGCTGCTGCGCTTCGCCATCGTGCTGCTTGGCTTCCAGCTCACCCTCGGCCAGGTCGCGGGCATCGGCCTCGGCGGCGTCGGCATCGTCGCCGCCACCCTCGGCGCGACCTTCTTGTTCACCGTCACGCTCGGCCGGCTCATCGGCGTCGACGCCAAGCTCGCGCAACTGATCGCGGCCGGCACCTCGATCTGCGGCGCCTCGGCGATCGTCGCCACCAATATCGTCACGGACGCGCGCGACGAGGATGTGACCTACGCCGTGGCCGCGATCACGCTGTTCGGCACCATCGCGATGCTCGGCTTCCCGTTGCTGTCGCCGCTCTTCGGCCTCGACCAGCACGCATTCGGCCTGTGGGCCGGCGCCTCGATCCACGAGGTGGCGCAGGTGATCGGCGCCGGCTTCCAGAACGGAACGCTCGCCGGCGAGACGGCGACCGTCGCCAAGTTGACGCGTGTCACCATGCTGGCGCCGATGGTGATCGCGCTCGGTCTGATGGCTCGCCGCGGCAGCACGGATGCTTCCGCGGCCAAGCCGCCGATGCCGTGGTTCGTGGTGGCCTTCATCGCCGTCGTGGCGCTGAACAGCCTGGTGACGATCCCGGCGCAGGTTCACTCCGCAATCGCCTTGGCCGCCCAGGTCATGCTGACCATGGGGCTCGCCGCCATGGGTCTGCAAGCCGATATCTCGGAACTGCGCTCGCGCGGCCTGCGCCCGCTGCTGCTGGCCTTCTCGGCCTTCATCTTTATCGCGGCTTTCAGCCTGACGCTGGTGAAGCTAGTCTAAGGCGATCGGGGATTACGGCCGGGCCGGCTTAATCCTCGTCGTCCTCGAAGGAGCATGCCGCGACATAGATCGCGGCCAGCTTCTCGATTCCGGCCTGGTCCGCCTTGTCGAAGCGGCCGGGCAGCGGGCTGTCGAGGTCGAGCACGCCGAATGCGCCCTCCGCGTCCCTCAGCAGCACGACCAGTTCCGAGCGCGAGTCGGCGTCGCAGGCGATGTGGCCGGCAAATTCGTGCACGTCCTTGACCAGCATTGACATGTCGAGCTCGATCGCCTTGCCACAGACGCCGTTGCCGACCGCGATGCGCACGCAGGCCGGCTTGCCCTGGAAGGGGCCGAGCACCAGTTCGTCTTCCGAGGCGAGGAAATAGAAACCGGCCCAGTTGAGGTCGGGTACCATCTGGTAGATCAGCGCGGCGGTGTTGGCGGCGTTGGCGATCGAGTCGCCCTCGCCTTCCAGCAGCGCTTGCAGTTGCGTGGCCAACTCATTGTAGAAGGCTGGCTTGTCCTTTGCGTCGATGGCGGTTGCGGCAAACATCGTGTCGTGTCTCCGTTGCATGCCGGGCGAACGGCCGGCTACAGTCTCGCCTTCTGTGCCACCAATGCAGCGCGCGGGAAATACAAAAATCGTGAGCGACACCCTCGCCAACCGAAAACGCGACCGTGCGCAGCCGGAGGCGCGCGACACTCCCCTCACCTTCGCGGTGCTGGTCTTTCCCGGCTTTCCGATGATGGCGTTTTCCTCGGTGATCGAGCCGCTGCGCGGCGCCAACATCCTGGCCAAACGCGAATGCTATCGATGGGTGATCGTCGGCGCCGACCCGGGCACGGTCGAGGCCTCCAACGGCGTCGTCATCCAGCCGGGCTTTTCAGCCGCCGACGCGCCCAAGGTCGACCGCATCGTGGTGTGCTCCGGCGGCGATGCCGACCATGTCGTGGCCGACGAGGCGATGGGCTGGATCCGCAAAAGCCTGCGCGGCGGGGCGCATATCGGCGCCGTGGCGGACGCAGCCTTCTTCCTCGCCCGCGCCGGCCTGCTCGACGGCCATGCCTGCACCTTGCACTGGACCAGCCAGGCCGCCTTCACCGAAGCCTTTCCGGAGATCGAGCTCAGGCGCGACCTCTTCGTCATCGATCGCAAGCGCTTCACCTCGGCCGGCGGCGTCGGCAGCCTCGACATGATGCTGGAGATCATCACGCGCGACTACGGCACCGAGCTGGCGGCGGGCGTCGCCGAATGGTTCGTGCACTCTCCGTTGCGATCCAGCGTCGACCGCAAGCTGATGCCGCTGCGCCTGCGCACCGGCGTCCAGAACGAGCTGGTGCTGTCGGCCATCGCCATCATGGAGGACGCGGTGGAGGAAAGGCTCGGCATGGCGGAACTGGCCGAACGGCTCGGCGTCTCGTCCGACAAGCTCGAGCGCAATTTCCGCGCCGAGCTGGATATCTCGCCCAATGGCTATTACCGGCGGCTGCGGCTCAAGCGAGCGGCCGACCTGCTGGCGCATTCGACGCTGATGGTGCGCGATGTGGCGCTCGCCTGCGGGTTTGCATCGATGTCGAGTTTCGCGCGGGCGTTTCGGGAAGAGCACGGGCATGCGCCGAAGGCGATGCGAAGGCATTGAGTGCCTGCTTTCAAAACGCCGAGTTCCTTCACACCCCCTCTGGCCTGCAGGCCAGAGGGGGGTGCTGTCCCGCCAGCGCGGCAGCTGGATGCGGCGCCCAGCACAACATCTGCGGAAATCCGCATAGCGATCCTTCAAGGCCCGGCTATGTTCGCGAGAACAGGAGGCGCCCATGAGCATCGTCGTTTTCGATCCCGACAGCACCGAGGACGTGGATTTCAAGGACCGCATGCGCCACCCGGCGGCGGCCGATCCCGCCGGCGGCATGTGGCTGTCCGACACCGAGCCGTCCTTCATCGATGCGGATGCGCTGCGCAAGGGCCGGCTTGCCAAGCTGCGCGGCTGGATGCGCGAGGCGGGCTATGGCGGCGTCGTGCTGTTCGATCCTTACAACCAGCGCTACGCCACCGGCTCGCGCAACATGTTCGGCTATTTCCTGCGCAATTCGACCCGCTACTTCTTCGTGCCCACCGAAGGGCCGGTCGTGCTGTTCGAATATCCACAGAGCTACCATGTCTCGATGGTGCTCGACACGATCGACGAGGCGCGGCCTTCGAAGCTGGTTTGGTCGTCGGTCTCGGGCCGCGACGACGAAACCGCCGGGCCCTTCGCCGACGAGATCACCGAGCTTTTGAAGAAGCACGGCGGCGGCTCGATGAAGCTCGGCCTCGACCGCTGCAGCCATCTGCAGGCGCTGGCGCTGGAAAAGCGCGGCTGCGAGGTCAGGGATTGCCAGGGCGAGATTCTGGCTGTCCGCGCGGTGAAGACGCCTGAGGAGGTGAAGTGCCTGCAGGCCTCGATGGCCGGCGCCGAGGCAGCGGTCGCGGCGGTGCGCGAGGCGATCAAGCCCGGCGTTTCCGAGAACGAGCTCTTCGCCATCATGTATGGCGAGGTGATCCGCCAGGGCGGCGAGTTCATCGAGACCCGGCTGCTCACCTCGGGCCAGCGCACCAACCCCTGGTTCAACGAGGCGAGCGGCCGCAAGATCAGGCCGGGCGAGTTGGTCGCGCTCGATACCGACACGATCGGCTGCTACGGCTATTATTCCGATTTCTCGCGCACCTTCCGTTGCGGCCCGGGCAAGCCGACGCCCTACCAGAAGTCGCTCTACCGCATGGCGCATGACCAAGTGCAGCACAATATCGGGATCGTGAAGCCCGGCATGGCTTTCAGGGAGATTGCCGAGAAGGCATGGAAGATCCCGGATCGCTTCGTCGACCAGCGCTATACATCGGTGATGCACGGCGTCGGCATGCATGGCGAGACGCCCTTCATCGCGCATTCGATGGACTACGAGACCTATGGCCGCGACGGCATCATCGTGCCGGGCATGGTGGTCAGCGTCGAAAGCTATATMGGCGAAAAAGGCGGCCGCGAGGGCGTGAAGCTGGAAGACGAGATCCTGATCACCGAGACGGGAACGGAACTGCTTTCGCGGTTTCCGTATGAAGACGAATTCCTCGACCGCTAGGTTGGTGCTAGGCAGTCCGCATGAAAGCTCCCATCTCTATCCGGCGCGGCACGGTGGCCGCGGTGTTCGTCGATCTCCAGGAGGAGCATCGCAAGGACAAGCGCTATCTGGTCGAGGGTTTCGCCGACATCCTCGCCAATGTGCAACGTTTGCAGGAGGCGGCGCGGCGCAACTTCGTGCCGCTCTACCACTGGGCCTATATCGTCGATCTCGCCGAGGCGCGGCCGTTCCATCCGCTGGACGCGAGCGGCAAATCGGCCTTCTCCGACAAGGACGACCCGCTGACGGCGATCTGCCATGAGGTGGCGCCGAAGGATGGCGAGGCGATGCTGTTCAAGCAGGAAGCGAGCGCCTTCGGCAAAAACAATTTTGCCGACAGGCTGAAGGCCGCGGGCATCGAATGGCTGGTGATTGCCGGCGTGTGGACCGAGGCCTGCATCGACGCCACGGTGAAGGACGCGGTGGCGCGCGGCTTTCGCGTTCTGCTGGTCAAAGATGCCTGCGGCAGTGGCAGCAGCGCCATGCACCAGACAGGCATCCTCAACCTCGCAAACCGTCTCTATGGCGGGGCCGTCACCAACACGCTCGACGCCTGCCGGCTGATGGCCGGCGACACGGTGAATGTCTGGCAGGTGGAGGGTTCGGTGCCGCTGCGCTTCACCTTCGAGAACGCGGCCAGGCTCTACGCCGAGCTCTGACAATGGCCAGCGCCCCATCCGATCCTGCCGGACGCGGCAACTATGCCGACCGGCTCGACGCGGAGCTCTGGGACTATATCGACAAGGTCAACTCCTGGTACCCGCCGGAGATCGTCGCTGCCCCGATCGCAGAGCAGCGCGCGGTCTACAACCGGATGTGCGCCGCGTTCCACCGGGGCCGTCCTGAAGGGGTGACCGCAAGCGACGGCCATGTCGGCGCGCCCGCGCATGCCATTCCGGTGCGGCGCTACAGCATGGCGAACAGGATCGCCGCGGCGATCGTCGTTTATTATCACGGCGGCGGTTTCGTGCTCGGCGACCTCGACAGCCATGACGACATCTGCGCCGAAATCTGTGCCGGCACCGGTTTCGAGGTCGTGTCCGCGGACTACCGGCTGGCGCCGGAGCATCCGCACCCGGCATCCTTCGACGATGCGCTGGCGGTCTTCGATTGGGTGGCCGCAATGAGCCCGCTGCCGATCGTGCTCTGCGGCGAAAGCGCCGGCGGCAACCTCGCCGCCGCGGTGGCGCAGGCG
>BFBZ01000002.1_pt1 | contig 67589 bp, 82 predicted proteins | sample 1888401 | NCBI WGS metagenome assembly BFBZ01 (sample SAMD00112614, study PRJDB3348) | symbiont metagenome | host: Chara braunii
TATGCCGACTGACGTCTTACGGCATAACGTGGTGGCATATGCCGTATGGCAACGCACTCTACATACACACTAAAATGTCGATGCCAGTAATATAACATCGAAAGCACGACGGGGTGTTCGTGAGGGGTTTGTTCTCGCGACTGCAGCGAGCTCGGTTTGTTCAAGTCTAGGAAAAGGGCGGCCAAATGGCCGCCCTTTTTTCTATTTCCCACTTTTCCAAATCAACCGACTATGACAACTTTAGAGTGCGCGGCCAATTAGGACAAAATCTCCGATGCCGAGCGTGACCGAATCCCTGATCACATCGTCTTATTGAGAACGAAATGAAATTTGCACAAGGAATACCCGGATTTTTGGCACAGCCTAAGAGAGCCGCGAAAGGCAAAATCTATCGGGGACGGTTTGCTTGCCAGAACCTTCAATGGACCGGATCTCAAGCCGACCTGATGGGGACTTTCACTATTACCGCGGAAGAGCTGGCCGATGCAGCAGCAAATGATCTGTTATGGACTGATCAAGACGTCCAGCGCGGAATTCAGCCCGGCGTCGATCCACCCCCTCCGCGCGAATTGAGCTTAGCCGAAGGCTATCCAGATCCGAAGCGATATGTTTTCCAGACAGAAAACGCAGACAACATCGCTGAGAAGCTGCTCCACGGAGAAAAACTCTTTCTCAATCCACTCGTCTGGAATCTTCGCCCCTCTCATTTCCAAGTTTATTGGGATCACCGTGAAGACTCATTGTTCATCTACTCAGGTAGAGTCTATCTGCCGGACTCGCATCATCGCCAGCAAGCGATCATCAAAGCGGTCAACGTTTGGCGGGCATCCCCCAAAGAGTATCCTCGATTTTCCGGGGGACGCGAATTCAAAATCGAACTCTATTTCTTGAGTCGAGAAGATGAAGGGAATTACTTCTTTGACAAGAACCAGCGCCCAAAGCCAACCGCCAAATCCAAAGCATACGATCTGACAACACTCGACGATCTATCCCTTCTTGCCAAGAAGGTGATCGACGATACTCCTGCGCTGCAGGATAACGTCAATCGAGTCACAGATCGCCTCACTGCAAAGAACCCGCAGGTAGTGACCCTCTCAACATTGCGGGAGATGATGAAGTCGTTTGCTCCAAACGAAGAATTGGACCCGTCCGAGCTAGATGGCCTCGCGGCCATCGCTTCAGAGTTCTATTCACTGCTCGCCAACGTAAGACCCGAACTAGGAAAGCTCGATCGTCCTCAACGCCGCCAAACTAGGGATACTTCGCTCTCGGACGCGGCGGTAATGATGCAAGGCTACGCATCCGTCATGAAGGAATACAGCGACGATCTCGCGAAATATGGAACTGAGAGAGGACGCAACCTATGGAAGAAAAAGCTAACTCGGCTTTCTGCAAACAATAAGTACTCCTATGGCACTTGGTCTGGAGACCTGTTCGCCAAGCGGAATCCGCTTTGGCGGGACATTGGCATCGTAAAGCGCGGAAAGGACGAATCGAAACTTACTGTGCTGAACACTGGAGCGGCAAGATCCCAATGTGGTCGGATCTTACGTCAATTGTTAGCTGTCGAGCCTACGCCTAAGGACCTTAAGTTCCTGCGGAGCTCTTGAGACCATGCCAGCCAATCGCGAATCTCTGCTTGCGGGGCGAAATCAACAGCCCCTTGATCTTAAGGAAGTTAGAAGAGCCCTGTCAGCATTCATCGGCTTTGAGCCGAAGGCGCCAGTACGCCATGAACCAGGTGCCCGGACAAGATTTCGCGTGGAGCTCGGCGAGGGCGAAGAAGAAGTCGTTGAGATCGTTTTCGGATCCGACATATATCCAGGGCCTGGAATTGCCGATCCCAACTCATCGCTAAGCATGGAAGCAGCGGCAGCACACGAGCTAACGCATTGGAGACGATGGACGGACAAAACTGAACTAGTTGAAGACGATCTACTTGAGATAGACGAAGCCCTCACAAGTCTGGAAGCTGCAATTCGATACGGCGAAAAGCTTTCACCGCACGATATACGGCAACTAATTGCCGACGCTATCCAGCGTCTACAAATCTACAGCGGAAAGAAGCAAGCGGTGCGTTAGTTCTGAGCATCGAGTTACGAAGTTGCAGTGACAGTGCACTTAATTGCGCCGTTTAGCGCCCCAGCACTCCGCTGAATCGAGTCCCCCCTACCGCGGCGAGAGGATTGCTTCCGCCCAATCTGAAAGACACTAGCGGCGCGGACGACCGGTTCTGAATGGAAAGACGCCGGTCACGGGCAGGAACTTGCCTTGCCCGGCATTTCAGGCTGAGGCATTGTCTGGCATCAATAACATGCCGCTAGGACGGCTGACCGGGAGTTCGACAATGGGCGCGTTTTTCACCAAGACCATCCGCCAGGTGTTGCTCATTGCGGCTTTCGCGGTCGCCTGCGCTGTCTCGACGCCAAGCTTTGCTTGGACGGCCGCAACCAAGGATGCGTGCGTTGGCGACGCGTTCCGTCTCTGCAGTTCGTCAATTGGAAATGACAAGGCGACTGAGGCATGCATGAACAAGCAAAGCGCCAGCCTCAGCGCCGGTTGCAAAACGGCCGTGGAAAAAGAACGTGCCGCCCAGAAGACGATCCCCGCCGCAGCAAAATAACTGGAATTGTAGTCCAGCTCTCAGGATGGGTTGAGCCCTTCCCTACTCCCTCGCCTTCCGAACCGCCTCCTCCAGCTTCCTCCGCTGCTTGTCCCAACGCGCCTCTTCCGCCCCGGCACGTTCATCCAGCGCGGCACGCTCCGCTTCGATCTCGTCCGCGCGCGCCTCGTGATCTCGCCTGGCTTTATCCAGCGCCGCCTGGGCGGCCGCGACCGCCTTGTCCCGACGTGCGCGCGCCTTGGCGCGGGCGGCCTCTTCCTTGCGGCGTGCGTTCTCGCGTCGCGCCTCTTCCCTCTCGAAGGCCGCGGCGGCCGCGCGCGTTTGCCGATCGTCGATCTCGGGCTTCGCCGCACGCCGCGTCGCACGTTTGGCCGGACGCGTCTTTGACTTGAGCGTTGACTTGGGCTTGGGCCTGGATCGCGATCTGGATGCCGGCTTGCCCTCGTCATCAGCGAGATCGGTCGGCAATTTGGCGTGCTCGGTGAACGGGCCGTCCGATCCGACCGGGCGCCGCAGCACGATTCCGGGTGCTGCCATGGTCGCGGCGATGATATCGGGGTCGTCGGTCTCCTTCGCGATGCCCTGATGGAACAGGTTGGACCGGGCGCCCCAGGCGTCCAGCGCCGCCTTCATCGAGGGAGCGGCGACCGCCTGGTCGTAGAAGCCGAGCGAGGTCTGATAGGTCTTCAGCTTTCTTGATGGGCTTCTTGGCATGTCGCCTCGCTGGTTACGAACTTGTGGCCGAAATTGCCTTTGCGGTCGAGCCCTTCCCCCGTAAACTCAGGACACCGCCGGCATGGTTCCGGCTGGCCCGGTAGAAGCGGAGTGAAGTTATGCCCAAACCGGAAAGCTTCCCGATCGAGAAGATTTTCGTTCCCACAAAGCAGAGGAAGGCCATCAAGCCGGAGACCGTCGCGGAGATCGCGGAAAGCATTCTTGATATCGGACAACAGGCGCCCATTTCCGTTTGGCGCGACGGAGACCGGCTCGTTCTGGTCGAGGGACTGCATCGGTTAGAGGCCTGCAAGGCGCTCGGCGAGGCGACCATTCTCGGCGTGCTTGTTACGGCCGAGCTTGCTCACCACAAGCCGCAGCTCGCCGAACGACCCGAAGTCGAGGCGGAGCGCATCAAGATGGCGCGATTGAAACAGCTGCGCCTCGAGAAGGAAGCCGCAGAGGCATCGACTTCTGCCTTGAAGGGCGTCAGGCAGACGGAATCGCCGCGCAGCCGTCCGGCGCTAGGCGTCCGCGACAATCCGAAGGCATCGCCCACCCGGACTGCGAAATCGCCCGCGAAATCATTGTCGGCCTGGATCACGCAGCAAAAGGGCAGCGGCGGCCGCTATTGATGGCGGCTCCGGAATGACGATGACGGCGCACTGATCCTGATCCTCATCCGGGCGACATTCTCTGCGCGCCCCTACGCCCGCAGCCGATACCCGTCCGGATCCTTCCCGCGCAGCCGCCGCCAGATCACCTGAAAATTCACCTTGTTGATGACCACGATGAACACTTTTCGCAGGTGGCCCGGCGGACAGGTGATGGGGCGCACCGCGTGCCAGGAATGCTCGGTCCGCTTGAACATGAAACTCTGGTTGCCGAGGATGGTTGACATCGCCACCTGCGGCATGTCGTCGAAGCCGGGCGCGCTGTGCGCGGGCCGCGTGCCGCCGTCGTCCAGCACCACGGTCTGGCCGCCCCAGGCGGGATCCCAATCCTCCGGCGTATTGAGATAGAAGATGTGCGATCCGATCTTGCGGCGTGCATCGGTGTGCGGCGACACCGAGCCGCCGCTCGCGGCGAAGTGCCAGTGCATCGACAGCACGAAACGCTCATTGGGTCCGAGCCCGTACATGCAGCGCAGGAACGTCGCATAGTCCGGCCCGTTCAGCTCGGCGATGAAATCGCGCCACGGCGGCGACAGCCTGTCGTCGAGGACAGGGTTATATTGCAACGCGTAGCGGTCGTGGCTCTGCTGGCCGTAACCGCGGGACTGGCCGAACTCCTGCTCGAACAAATCGAGCGCCGGCAGCTCCGCGCACAGGCGGCGAAAGCCCTCCTCGCGCACGACGCCCTGCATGCCGGCCCATGGATAGGGATGGCGCCCGAGGAAAGCGGAGGCCTCGCCGGCAATGGCGGCCATGCGTTCGGTATCGAGATAGCTCATGAGATCTGCCCGCAGATGATGCCTGCGGAGACGCTCGCCCGTCGGGCGACGCACTGTCATTGATCCCGGTCAACCCGCGATCTGCGCTTTAGCGCCCTCAAGGGGCGCTACGAACGGTCGCTACCACCAATACGGCCAGCGCCAGCCTTCATAGCGAACGTACGACGGCACGAATGGCGGGCCGTAAGGATCGACCTTGTCGTCTTCAGGCCGATAGCGATAGCGCGGAACGACGTTGTAATCCCACGGCGTCGGCCTCAGCACGGGCGCCGTCACGATAAGCCGCTCTTGCGGGACGACGACGGCCTTTCGCGTTCGGGCTTCGGCACCTGATCCGCCAAGCAGCGTCAGGGTCGCTCCAAGCGCACAGGCGACAGTCATGATCTTCATGCGTTGGCCTCCTTTACCGGAAGAGTGCTGAAGGATCCGAAGCAAGGCAAGTCAATTTGCGCTTGATTGACCCCCTCGCATGGACCGCGATCCGGCGGTCATTCTTGCCGCGAGTGTGTTCCCGCCGCTACATATCCCGGCGACAGCCTGTAGTACTTACGAACCATGGTTCGTCGATTTGATTGGGGATGGCCGTGAAGAAGACCCTGTGCCTCGCCGCGGCCGTTGCTGTTCTCGGCCTCTCCAGTGCCCAGGCGGCCGATCTCGCCGCCCACCCCTATCTCAAGGCTCCCCCGCCCGCCGCGGTCTACGACTGGACCGGGTTCTATGTCGGCGGCAATCTTGGCTACGGCTGGGGTGAGAACACCAATCCGAGCCTCAATCTGGTCAATCCCGGAAACGTCGGCAACATCACGGGATTTCTCATCACCGGCCTTCCCGGCGCCACCACCAACGGAAATCAGTTCCCGAACCTCAATCCGAACGGCGTGTTCGGGGGACTTCAGTTCGGCTACGATAAGCAGTTTGGCCACTGGGTGCTCGGCGCCGTCACCGATATCCAGGCGGCGGATTTTCACGCCAGCCGCACGATCACGACATCGGCCATCGCCACCGGCGCCAATGCCGATGAAAGCCTCTCAGCGCGGATCAACTGGTTCGGAACGCTCCGCGGCAAGGCCGGCTACGCCGTGAATGACTGGCTGATCTACGGCACCGGCGGCCTGGCCTATGGCCGCACCTCGAGCAGCATCGGCTTCAGCTGTACGCCCGGCGGCGTCGCCTGCTTCGGCATCAATTTCCTCGGCAACAGGGCCGAGACCCGGGTGGGCTGGAGCGCGGGCGCAGGCGTCTCGAAGGCTTTCGGAAACTGGAACGTTGGCATCGAATACCTGCATGTCGATCTTGGGCGCTCATCGGTCACGGCGGTCGACCAGCTCGGGTTCGCGGTCTTGAGCACGACGAACCTCACGGAGAGCCAGCGCTTCGCCATCGACTCCGTCCGTCTGACGGTCAACTACAAGTTCGGCAGCACGCCCGTTATCGCGAAGTACTGAACTCGTCATTGCGAGCGCAATGACGTTGGCGGTGCAGTTTGCCCACCATCTACAGTGTGCTCGTGACGGTGGGCGCGCTGACGTTTTGCCCACCCTGCGAGACTTTCGCTTCGGCTAAGCTGCGTGCTGGCCGGCAGCTTGCGGCGGGTTGATATCCCCAAGGCACACATCGCCCTGATGGATCGCCAGGATATTGATGCCGAGCGTCATCAACTGGTAGCCATTCTCCACCAGCCATTGCTCGAGCTGCTGCAGATCGGTCTTGATCTTCTCGATCAGCAGGATCGGCCGATACGACCTGATCGTCTGCTGCGCGCCGGCGAGCGCCTCCATCTCCATGCCCTCGATGTCGATCTTGATGAAATCGACCCGCGGCAAATTGAGCTCGTCCAGCGTCATCTTGCGCACGAGGACCGTGTTGTTGGTGTAGTCGATCTGCTGGCCGATGAATTCGTTGCACGGGCGCGGCCGCAGTTCCAGGCTGCCGAAGCTCGACGGCGTAAAATAGTCCGGATTCGGAATTTGCAGCGTGCCTTGCTCGGACGATACCGCCGCGTGCACGGCCAGCGCATTGAAGCAGTTGTTGATGGCGATGTTGCCGGCGAGCGCATAGTAGATGCGTTCCTGCGCCTCGATCGCGATCACCGAGCCCCAGCCGGTCATGGCGGAGGCCCATTCGATCGTGTGCACGCCGATATTGGCGCCGCAGTCGATCGCGATCACGCCGTCGCCATGGTGCTTGCGTCGCAGCGCCAGCAGTTCGAGCGCGATCTTGACCTCGCCGGGATCGAAGGCGGCCGTGTTGAGGATCTGATAGCCCACACCGTAACCGCGATCAGGGCCGACCATGCGATAGTCAAACCGGTTGACGATCATCGTGCCATGGTTGGACGAGGCCATCACAAAGGCCAGCTTTTGTCCCGCGATCGGCATGGTGGAATCTCCTTGAGCCCAAAGCAGATTCCAGCATCGCTGGGAGTGCTTATGCGAGGCTTGCCCCGCGGCGCCGCGTACGGCGATACCGGACCCGAATGATCTCACAATCGTGAAGGCAAATCGGAGCCGCGTCGTGAACCGCCGGCCCCCTCGCACGCCAAAGATGCAGATGGGCATATTGCTTCTTCCGGGCGTTGCGCTCCAAAGTTGCAAAGCACAGTTGCGGGGCGCGGGTGGCCCAGGAGCACTGTCCATCTGATCTGATTGATTAATTTTGCGCGTTTGCAGCCAAATGTCATTTGCTCATGGAGGGATACCATGCGTACGAAAATGCTTGCTGCTTCCATACTTTTCCTGGGTTGCGTGTCTGGGACGACGGCTCAAGCCGGAGTTCCGGATACGGCCGAGAGGATTGCTCTCGCTCCAGCCACCAGGGGGTGGCTCGCCAAGGAAGCGGAGGAGCTCTTGATCATGCTGAGAATCTGGAAGCCACGCCCCCCCGAGCCGCCGCCAACGATAGGACGGCTGGACACCATGCCGTTGACGCCGCCAGGCGGCTACCACAACCCATTCGAAACGCAGGGCCTCAGCCGATCGAATGATATCCTCCGCCCACTTCCTTTTCCCAAGCACGATTTGAATTTGTCTGCGCCAGCCCAGGATTCCACGGCCTCGACCACCACAACGACCGACAAAAAGAGCACGCACGATTTGCTGTGGGGGACGTCCACTGTTGGCGGCGGCGCGACCTACTGCGGCCTCTCGGGCAAGTGCAAACCCTAAGCACAACATCGGCAATCGAACGTACCAATGACGATCTCCTGCCGCACGAGATGCTGAAATGGCGGATTGGGGCTGGAACCTGGTCTCCGTCATCGGTGCAGCCATCGTCGCGTTTCTGACAGCAGGCCGCTTGAGAAGGCAGCATGCCGGCGAACTCTATTTGATCTGGTACATCAATTCGCTGTTCTTCCTGCTTTTCCTTGCGCTGGAAATCGTCGCAGCAAAAAATGGTGCGCCCCTCACCAGGGTCTGCGGCCCCTACGAAGCCATCTGCGCTTCGATTCACGACTACCTCACCAACGCCAGGGACGAGTTGATCCTCGTTGGCGCCATCGTCGGCGTCTTTATCGGTCCCCAATTGCTTACATATTTGCTGGCCGGGATATCCGGGGCCGCGATCGCACCAAAGTTCGTCTGGCACATCGAGCAGTTCGTCGTCTGGAGTTTGATCAAGTTCATTGCGGCCCTCGCCGGCATTCTTAGCGCGACGCCGTTTGCCAAGCTGCTGACCCAGCGGCCGTTTGAAATTTCAGCGTTTCTTCCGGGCCTCATTCTCATCACCACCGCATTTGGTGGCGCAGCCGCGCATTTCGGCCTGCAAGCCAAGCGAGAGGCAGTGTCTCGCCAGCTTGTCGGACCGAAGCCCAGCTGGCCCATTCGGCAAGCCGTCAGGCTCCACAACTACTTTACGCGGAACGCCCGCGAGGGTTAGTGAGCGTGGCCCGCACCAGATTGCGCTTCGCTTGATACGGGCTACATGCATACCTCCATCTCCACCCGACCGCCCGCCAAACAGGTTCACCTCATGACAGTGCTCCGTATCGCCGCCTTCTCCGACGGCAACCAAGGCGGCAATCCCGCCGGTGTCTGGATCGGTGAGGCCCTCCCCGATGCCGCGACCATGCAGGCGATCGCGACTGAAGTCGGCTTTTCCGAGACCGCTTTTGCGGCGCCCGCAGGCGAGGCCTGGCGCGTGCGTTACTTTGCGCCATCGATGGAGGTGCCGTTCTGCGGCCACGCCACCATCGCGCTCGGCGCCGCGCTCGCGCATCGCTACGGCGATCGCACGTTCGAGCTGCGTCTGAATGATGCCGTGATCTCCGTGTCGGGCCAGCGCGACGGCAACACCATCGCAGCCGCGCTGCAATCGCCGCCGACACGCAGCGCGCCGCTCGATGCGCGCTTGAGCGATGAGCTGCTGGACCTGTTTGGCTATTCAAGCAGCGATCTCGACGCAAAGCTCCCGCCGGCGAAAATTCACGGCGGCGCCGATCATGCCCTGCTGGCGTTGACGTCGCGCCAGGCGCTGGCGCGCATGAGCTACGACTTCGAACGCGGCCGCGCCTTGATGGCGCGCGAAGGCCTCGTCACGATCGCACTGGTGACATCAGAGACGCCGCGCCTGTTCCATGCGCGCAACGCCTTTGCCGCCGGCGGCGTGGTCGAGGATCCCGCCACGGGTGCGGCGGCGGCTGCGTTCGCAGGCTATCTGCGCGATATCGGCTGGCCCCATGGTGGCGCCGTCGACATCGTCCAGGGCGAGGACATGGGCGCGCGCTCACTGATCCGCGCCGAGATCGACGAAACCAAGGGAAGCTCGATCCGGGTCTCGGGCACGGCGCGGTTCATGGAGGGCTGATTCAGGCTGCCCTGGCGCCTCGGCGCGTCAATGGCCTTGGAGGCTCAGGATGTAGTCCGAGAGCGCATCGGCCTGGTCGGGGGCGATCACGATGTTCGGCATGTCGTGGTGGCTGGTTCTCCAGAACACCTTGAGTGAGAGCGCGGTGGTGCCGTTGCGATCGGCTATGGCCTGGAAGCTGGGCGCAAGATCAAAAAAACCGGACATGCGCGGTTCGACCGCATGGCATGGCTGGCACCAGGCCTGCGCGAGGCGATGTCCTGCAGAGATCCTGCGCAAGGAAGGCGCTGATGCGCCGGCGGCCGTGTGGACGACGCTGAAGAGAAACAGCACCGACAAGGCGATCAGGACCGCAAGACCGATGTAGATTCGAACGCTGCGCGACATCGTTATGACCTCGCCTTCGTTTCGATGGCTTGGTAAGCGTAGGTCGGCCGGAGCGCCGGCCATTTGATTTGCCTCAAATGGCCGGCGCGACGCCCATAGGAAGAGATTCAGCGCAATCTCTCGGGAAGGATCACCATGAACGGTAACAGGTATTACGGCGTCCGCGTCGAGGGCGCGAAATACGGCGTCGGCTTCGGCTCGGCGCTCGCCATCGCGATCTCCTACACCAACAACCACTCCATTCTCTGGGCGATCATCCACGGGATCCTGGGCTGGCTCTACGTCATCTTCGTCGCGCTGTTTCACTGACGCCGCGCGACGTTCCCCTGCTCCACTTTCGAGATCGAGACACTATGACCGACACCACCAAATGCCCCGCCTGCCAGTCGCCGCATGCCTACCAGGATCGCGACCTCTGGGTCTGTCCGGAATGCGCCCATGAATGGAGCGCTGCGGGCGATGCGGCCGCGCCAGCGCCACAGGAGGCCGGCGTGCGCGATGCCCATGGCAATGTTCTCAACGACGGCGACAGCGTCATCGTGATGAAGGACCTCAAGGTCAAGGGCTCGTCCTCGGTCGTCAAGGGCGGCACCAAGGTCCGCAACATCCGTCTCCAGGACGCGACCGACGGCCACAACATCGCCTGCAAGATCGACGGCATCGGCGCCATGAACCTGAAGTCGGAGTTCGTGAAGAAGGCGTGAGGCGCAGGGCTATGGGCGCGTGCCTACGGCGCCGATCCGCGCACCTGCCGACCCTGCCATCATGCGCCTGTTTTGCCCGACGGAGCAAGCGAATTTCGGCAAGACCGAAAACAAGGCCGAAAATCCTCAGGTCTTTCAACCCCATCCCTACGGTGCATGGGGTTGTTTTCGCGGTAGCTGCTCAGAAGAAGCCGGGGCTGAGATCGAGCCCATAGGTCAGGCTCAGCACGAACACGAACAGCGCGGCGGCTGCGAACATCGCGAGATGCCGGACAATGAACTCACGCGGCGACGGGGCGGCAACAACGGCTTTCTGCGCAACGGGCATGACGACTCCAGTATGAAAAACGATTCTTGGCCGCCAATACGCGGCGCCCGCATCAAGCCCCGCGATCTTCAAAGCAACTATTAAAAAGATCACACTCGTCTTGAACCGCCGTACACAAGTCGGCCAAAAGAAAATGGCCGGGACGAGCCCGGCCATTGCGATCGAAGCTGAGCACCGAGCTCTCCGCTCAGTGCGATATCAGTCCTAGCGAGCGGAACCCGTGGTCACGTTCGCAGTCTGCTTGCGCGGCGTCAGGACGCTGGCCTGGAGCGCCGTCACGCTTGTCGCAGGCGCCGTCATTTGCTGCTCGACACGGGCCGCACCGAGCACGCGGACCTGCACGGGCGAAGCCGGAATGCCGTTGGCCTCATAGGTCGGCAGCTCGGCGGCGAAGGTGGCAGTCGAGCCCGCGATCATGAGGGCCGCAGCTGCAATCGAGAGAGTCTTCTTGTTCATGGTGATGCTCCAAAAGAGTAGTTCGGAGCCCATGTAGCCTCGATTTGCTGCGTTGCGACATGTTCTATCGCAATGCAACATCCCAAACTTTGCATAGCGCTATGTTTAACGCGACGGCCTATTTCAACGCCGTCGCCAGTGATTGCAGCTTGGCGACAAGATCGGTCCCGAGCGCATAAATCACTTCGATAATCGCCAACGCGATCCCCGCTGCGATCAGGCCGTATTCGATGGCGGTGGCGCCGGATTCATCGGTCGCGAATTCCTTCAACAGGCATTTCAATTTCACAAGCATGTCCTTCCCAGATCTAACCGGATGTTGCCGGTACGAAGGTAATGCACCTTCACAATCCAAGATTGAGTGAAGTCGAATAAATCAATTTAATACGCATATCGCGCCATTCTGCTCGCATTCCTGCCCATCGGCGCGGGAACCCCAGTTGCATTCGGGCAACACCGGCTCGAAAAGCCCGTTTTATGAGATTTGCGCCATTGCGCCGCCACATCGTCCTCCGAACAATTGACCCGCCGCGTGCTTGGCTGTGCAATCTGGTTCCTTCGCGAACCTTGAAGGCAGGGATTTGGAGGCAGGGATCATGAATGATCGGCGGTCTCTTCTTGTGGCTGTGACGTGCCCCTCGGCCGTGATGGTCGGCTGGCTCGCGCTCTCCCTGTCGGCCTATGCCCCAGCCTTGATCGAGAACAGCGGCGCCAACGCCGCCGCGGTCACCCGCGCGAAAGATCTCACCCGTCTCGACCTCGCCGACATTCCGCGCGCCGCTGCGGTCGACGATGGCATCGCCCTGACCGCCGACATCGCCGCGGCTGCGACGCCGAGTGCCGCGATGGTCGAGGCGTCGCCGCCTCAAACACCCGCGCCCATCGTCCAACTCGCCTCGGCCGATCCGACCGAGGTCCTGCCGTCGGCAGCGCCCCCACCTCAGGTCGCGCCTGAACCCGCGCCCGTCGCCACCGAGGCGAGAGCCGAGACTGCAGCTGAAGCGGGGCCCGCGCCGGAGCCCACCATCAAGCTTGCATCCGCCGATCCCGGCGATGTCGTGCCGCAGGACGCGCTATCGCCCGCCGCGCTCGCGAGCGGGCCTGTGGCCGAGAGCAAGCCTTCTCCGTCCGCCGACACCGTGGCCGTGCTCGACGAATGCTTCGTCATGGACGCGTGCATCGACCGCTATCTCTGGGCGCTCTATCAGCGCACGCCGAAGGAAGACTCGATCAAGGTCGAAGACCGCCGCGCCGTCACCATCAAGCGCAAGGGCAAGATGGTCACGGTGATGCGCAGCTTCACCAAGCTGGTCGACGAGGATTTTGCCTGGAAGGATCCGAAGGCGGCTGAGCACGCCAACATGGCGCTGATGGATTACGTCATCGGCGGCATGGACAAGGGTTTCAAGCAGAAGCTGTTTCGCATGCTGCTCGCGGCGGACGCCGCTGGTCTCTCGCCTGGAATCACCAGCGCCTTCCGTGACGACTACCGCCAGGAGATCGCAAGCGGCCTGAAGGCGGCCTCGAACCGCTCCTATCACGGCGGCAGCCTTCGCGGCGGCTACGGCCACGGGCTCGCGGCCGACATCGTCAGCACCCAGGGCAACAACCGCGCGCAGCGATGGGCCTCGACGGAAGTGCTGTGGAAGTGGGTCGATGCCAACGGCAAGGCGCTCGGCATCGGCCGGCCCTATCTCGACCACGACCCGCCGCATGTCGGCCCGATCGACGGTCCGGAATACATCTCCAAGCGTGGCGTTGCGACCGACCGCAAGGAAGCCGCCAGCGCCAAGTCGAAGAAGACCCACGCAGTCGCCAGCGCCAAGTCACCCAAGGCCCAGGCAAAGGCCCAGGCCGCGCGCGAGCAGAAGAGCCCGGCGAAGCCACAGAAATCGGCGCAATCGGGCGCGAAGCGGGCGACTTGAGCCGGTCTTTACGTGCCTGACGCCGGCAGCGGCACGAGGTTCATCTCGACCGATCCTGCTTGCTGGGTACGAACGAGCACGGCAAAGATGGTCTCGACTGCAAGCCGCACGGCCGCCTCGATTGCTGTGCCCTTGGCGAGATGCGCGGCGATCAGGCCAGTGAGGAGATCGCCGGTGCCATAGGGGCGGATCGGCAAGCGCGGCGTCGCAAAGCGTGACAATCGTCCGTCGGCGCAGAGGATCGTTTCCACCTGCCCGGCCTGCGTATCCGCCAGCGTGCAGCCGGTGGCGACGACGTCGGTCCGGCGCTCCCCCGCAAGCGCCGCCGCCGCACTGCGCAGGCCCTCGATATCGGCGATCTTGACGCCCGAGAGCAGTTCGAGCTCGAACTGGTTCGGCGTGATCAGATGTGCCGCCGGCAACAGGTGATGCCGCACCACGTCGAGGATCCCGTCGGCGACATAGACCCTGCCATCATCGCCAATCACGGGATCGCAGAGATAGAGGAGCCTGGAATTGCGCGACAGCGCACGCTCGACGAAATCGGCGATGACGACGGCGTTGTCGGGTGAGCCGAGATAGCCGGTGACCAGCACGGCAGCCTCATCGACGAGGCCCCGCTCCTCGACGCCTCTGAGCAGATCGGCGACCAGCTCGGCATCGAGCACCCGCCCGCGCAAGGTCGGATAGCGCGGATGGTTCGACAGCAATGTGGTGGGCACGGCGGCGACGTTGACACCTTCCGCCTGGATGGCGTGGACCGCCGCGCTGTTGCCGACATGGCCGTGGACCACCTGGCTTTGGATCGAGATGACGAGCATGCAGAAGTCCGTAGGGTCGCAACACAAGCATAGCCGATCTGGACGAAGGGCGACGCGAGGCTACCCCATGCCGCCACAGAATCCGAAGCGATATTGGGCTGCAAACACAGATGTCAGGAATGTCTCCCGCGTCGTGCAAGCACGTCAAGATAGGCGCAGAACATATCGGCCAGCCCATCGGCGTGACGGGTGATCTCCGCCTCGCTGCGCGCTGTCTCCGAGAAGCGCTTGCCAACTTCAGCCAGTGTCGTCTTGATCAGCTCTCCGGCGAGGTCGCGCGTTGCCTCCGAGGCCTTTGGCAGCGCCTCGCGCATGAAGGCTGCAACGATCCCCTCGCCCGCTGCCCGCGCCTCCTGCGCCTCGGGCGCATCGCGATAGAGCGGCGCGGCATCGCTGAGCGCGCCGCGGATCGCCGCCTCCTCGCATTCCGAGCGGATGAAGGCGTCGACCAGCGCGCGCAGCCGCACCGGAGGCGGCCTCGTCCGGTCCGCGAGAATGCCGCGCAGGAGCTCGCTCGTGCTTCGCCACTCGTCGCTCTGCAGGCGGAACAGGATCGCCGCCTTGTTTGGAAAATATTGGTAAAGCGAACCCACGCTCACCCCGGCCCGTTCCGCGACGCGCGCGGTGGTGAAGCGCTGAGCTCCTTCCTTCGCCAGAACCTGAACTGCCGCATCCAGAATGGCCGCCACCAGCTCGTTGGAGCGGGCCTGCTGCGGCTGTTTTCGTGTGGAAACTGAACGGCTTCGACGACCGGCCATAAGGCTCCCTGGGAATGCGAATAGGAAATACGACGAATTAGTCGTATTTCAGCTCGCACGCAAGCCGCGCCCTGCTGCGAACCCCGGAGACATCAAATGACCACCCCAACCATTACGTCGCTGGCACCGCTGCTGGATCGCCTGTTCGATCAGGACGAAACAGCCCGCGACGTCATGCGAGCCGCCTTCACTGACGTGACCGACGCCGACCGCGTCAGGATGATGCGGAGCAAGACCGGCTACCGCGATCTCTACGCACGCCTGAAGGACGCCCCGCTCGCAGTCTCGCGCGAGACCGGCCACCTGCTCTACATGCTGGCGCGGAGCTCACGCGCCAAGGCGATCGTCGAATTCGGCACGTCTTTCGGCATCTCAACCCTGCACCTCGCGGCGGCGTTGCGCGATAACGGCGGCGGCCGCCTCATCACCAGCGAGTTCGAGCCGTCCAAGGCGGCACGGGCGCGCGAAAACCTGTCGGCCGGCGGGCTGATCGACCTCGTCGAAATCCGCGAAGGCGACGCGCTTGAGACACTCAGCGCTGATCTGCCAGACCAGATCGATCTCGTGCTGCTCGACGGCGCCAAGGCGCTTTACCCTGATATCCTCGATCTGGTCGAAGGCAGCCTTCGTCCTGGCTCGCTTATCGTCGCGGACAATGCCGATGACAGCCCGGACTACCTTCGGCGGGGTGTATAAGAGACAGGGCTATATGTCCACGCCCTTCGCCGAGGACGTCGAACTCACCGTGCGGATCCACTAGGACGCATCGAAAGCCTCTGCGATAACCCGGAGCCGCCGCGCGATTCACCGCGTGGCGGCTTCGTTTTGTTACCCTCGAGCCATCGGGTTCTCCCCATGTCGCAGGCGCGTCACTCACACGTGATACCTGGTCCCGGCCAAAGCCATGTTACGCGCTAAACATACCTACCGCGCGGTATCTTTTGCGCGTCCCGCACGAGATCGCCATGACGTCCGCTGTCACCTCCTATGCCGCGCTTGCCCTTGCCATCGTCTTCGAGGTGACGGCGTCCGCCTTCCTGCAGCAGTCCGCGCAGTTCACGCGCCCCTGGCCGACGCTGGCGATGGTGCTGTTCTACATCGCCTCGTTCTACGCGCTGTCGGTCGCGATCCGGGTCATCCCGTTGAGCATCGCCTACGCGATCTGGGGCGGGGTCGGCATCATCCTGACCGCCACCGTCTCCTTCGTCCTGTTCCGCCAGATGCTGGACGCCGCAGCTTTCGTCGGCATCGGGCTGATCGTCTCCGGGGTCGTCGTCATCAACCTGTTCTCGCAAACGACGGCGCATTGATGCCGGCGAGCGCCTACACCCGCGCCAAGCAGCCCGAGCAGGTCCGGCGCGCCCTGCTCGATCACGCCGCCGCAATCGCCTTGGACCACGGCGTCGCCGGAGTGACCGTGCAGGCGGTGGCAGCGGCCGCTGGCGTCACTAAGGGCGGGCTGTTTCATCATTTTGGAAGCAAGCAGGCGCTGATCGAGGGGCTATTCGCCGACCTGCTCGCCTGCGTCGATGCCGAGATTGACGCGGCCATCGAGGCGGACCCGAAGCCGCGCGGCAGTTTTACGCGCGCTTACGTCAATGCCGTTTTCACCGGAAAGGCCTTCGGCTTCGCAACACCTTGGGCGGCGCTGAGCATGGTGGTCGTCACCGATCCATCGTTGCGCAGGCTTTGGAATGACTGGATGAAGGCGCGCCTGAAGCGGCATCGCGCCACTGACGCCGCGCTCGAACTCCACATCGTCCGTCTTGCGGCCGACGGCGCCTGGCTGTCCTTCGTCACGACAGGACAGACCCGCATGAGCGCCGATCTGCGCGCAATGCGTCGCCATCTGATCGCGCAGACCCATCGGCGCGGGTAGCCAGGATCCGGACCGACATCTAGTGGGCTTGTACCGGCTTGGGCGGGCGCGGCTTGGATGACTTTGCGCGCGGTTTGGCTGCGGCGCTCGGCGGGGGTTCGTCGACAGACTGCAGATAGGCTGCGAGCGCCTTGGCGGTGTCAGGACCGGCCGAATAATGGTCCTGGAGGAACCAGGTGAGCGTCAGGCTCATGCGCCCCTTGGCCAGTCCGCGCGGGCTGCGGTGGCAGGCCGAGCAGCCGTCGGCAAAGAGCTTTTCGGGCGATTTGCCCGCGTCGAGATTTTGCGCGGACGCGAGCGGCGCCGTCAGCACGACGCTCGCTACAGCCATGCTCCCAAGAATCGTCTCAAGAATCACCAGAGGCGCGATAACCTCGCGCCCCGGTCGAAACAGCGATCTCAATGTCGTCCCCTAGCCCCTGCTGCGGTCACGCCGCCAGCAACTGGTCGAACTCCGGCGGCGCGTAGGCCTTGCCGTCCTGATCGGTAATGACGACCCGCCATCCTTCGCTCGCCCAAACTTTTCCCTTCGCCACGATGAGCAGCCGGCTCTCGCGGGAAAAACTGTACTTCTCATTGTCGCGTTCTGCGATCATTTTATACGCCAATGCGCATCCCCTTGCGTTATCCCGCACCCGTCCTCGTCGTGACAGCGGCCTTTGGCGGCAATTCGCCGGGAGCGTGGCAATTTGGTGCCATCCACGGCGGCATTGTGCGCCGACGCCGGTTCCAGCCGGCGACCGAGGTCATTCGTCTGCCGCCTCATGAATGTGATTCTGCTTGCCGGGAGCTTGTTCGCCGCCACGGCCAGGCTGGGCCCATCGCCGCCGCGACGGAACCGATCATGCCTGCAATGCGCGCCTAGTGAACGCGGATGACGTGTGGACGGCCAAGATCAATCAAACCCTGCACGGCCGACAGACGGTCGTCCAGGGCGGCAATGGTCAACAACAAATTGTTGCGCCGCTCGTCGAGTAGACCCATCTCGGCGCCGGAGAGCTTGGTGCTCGCCCGCTCCTTGTGGATGCCGTCGAGGGATTTGCGCAAGCCGGCAATCAGACCGGCGAGTTGCTTGGCCTCTTTGGTCATCGAACGCTTCGCGACATTCTGGCGGCGCGACTCCGCCTGGTTCTGTCTCATCTGCATCCTCCCGTGCCCCGCTGCCCCGAGTGGATGCTTACAGCTTTGAATAGACATATTACGATCGATGAAATCTGCCCGCGAAGAACCTTCTCAAATTGTACGCGCACGGAACCCGCGTCAGATCCCGACAAAAAGCCCGGCACGAAGGCCGGGCTTTTCAACGACGCTAGTGTTTCTCGCGGCCGCCGCCTGGCGCGCCGCCGCCGTGTGGTGGCGCAGCACTGATGTGCGGAGCACCGCCGCCGCCTCCACCCGGATGCGGCATGGCGGGTGCAGGTGCGGCCGCACGCGGCGCCGGCATCTGCGCATGAGCATTCATCGGCGCACCATGACTGACATTCGGCTGAGCGACGTGCGGCATCGCAGGCAGGGCCGCAGGCGCAGCCGACATGCGCGGTGCTTCATGTGCACGCGCCATCGGTTGCGCGCGTACCGCAGCGCGGCTTGCGGCCTGTTCGTGCATCATGCGCGCCTGCGCGTCACGGGGATTGCGCTCCTGCACGGCGGTTCGCTCATTGACGAAACGCTGGCTCCGCTCGGCGCGGTTACGAGCCACGCCGACTGCGGCATCGCGCTTGGCGCTTGTCGAGTCGCGGGCCGTCGCAGCATCACGCCCGGAGATTGCGACGTTGCCCTTGGCGTGTCCATCGCGTCCCAGCGCGACCGTAGCGTCCCGAGTCGCAGCGCGCCCGATGCGCGCGGCGCGCGGGTCGATCGTCATCTGCGTCGCAAAGCGCTCATGCGAGGTCCAGTAGCTATTCCAGTAGGCGTGGCGGTGATACCAGGGGCGCCCTTCATAGTAACTCGACCAATAGGAGCTCAGCACGAAGGGAACCACGGGCACGTCGACCTCGTCGGCGTAGTCGGGCAGATAGACGTAGTGGTTGCGGTAGAGATATTCGAGATATTGCGACGACACCCAGCCGCGGTCGTCGGAGAAGCTCACGTCGCACCAGGCATTGCCGCGCAGGCAACCATGGATGTTGACGCGAGCGCCTTCGGGAACGCGGTCGACCAGCGGAAAGCCCGCACCCGGGCCGGCGCGCAGTCCTGTCGAGACGGTGACGATTCCGGGAGCGGCCAATGCGGCCGTCGGCGCGAGCAGCAATGCTGCAACCAAAGCGGTTCTCAATCTCATGACGAAGTCCTCCTCTGAGAGGCGGAACGCGCGAGCGGAATAAAGCGTTCCGCTCACGATCGTCGTATCAGCCAAAAGATTGAGAGCGGCTGCGCACGCAGTTCAATATTCATCCGCCATTCATCGGCGGAGCAAAGCGTTAATTCACCTGCAGCATGAAGCCGTCAAAATATGCCGCGAGCGCAGCAAAGTCGTTGAGCGGCAGCACCTGCGCGACATATTGATCGGGCCGCACCACGACCATGCAGCCGACCTTCCGATCGATGCCGCGCATGGAGAAAACGTCGTGGCCGCTCTTGAGGTCCGGACAGAACATCTTTTCGTAGTCGAGCAAGCCGTAACGTCCCTTGCATGGCAGCAACAGTGTCGGCATCGCCTCGATCGCGAGCTCGCGATGATCCTGCTGAAACACAGCGCGCAGATCGATCACGGCATCAATGTCTGCTCCTGCGTGCGTATATCGCTTCAGCGGTGACTCCCTGGCTTCCGCAAGGAAATTGCACAGCGCGCGAACGGCTGACCCGGCCGCCGCCGGATCCTCCGCGCCGGAGAACGCGTAAAGGCGGAAACGGCCATCGGCTTGCGCCGCGTGGCCAAGATGCACTGGCTTGGCATCTCCAAGCCGGATGACAGGCGCGGAATGGAAACGCTTGCCGATGACGAAGCCTTGCGCGAGATGCTGATGCGAACCTTCGCCGGTGAGGATCGACGGCGTGTAGTGCGTCGCCGTGCCCGCCGTGTAGCGTCCGTGCCTGACGAAATAGTCCTGCGTCTTGGCGGCATCGGCACCGCCGGCCTTGGCCGCCGAAGCCAAAATCCCTGCCCATTCGCGATCGAAGTCGATCAGCTCCTTCGCCACCGCCTGCCGCTCAGCCGAATAGGAATGCAGCAGGTGTGGGGCACACTGCTTGCGCAGAACGGCCGCGAGCTTCCAGCCGAGATTGAAGGCGTCCTGCATCGAGATCGAGACGTTCATGCCCTGCCCCGCCTTCGGGCTGTGGGTATGGCAGGCATCGCCGGCGATGAAGACGGAGGGCAGGCGCTGCCCGACCTCGGCCTCCGGCACGTCGTCGAACTTGTCGCAGAGGCGCTGGCCGATCTCGTAGACCGACCACCAGGCGATCTCCTTCACCGCAAGCTTGTGCGGAGCAAGGATCCGTTGCGCTTTAGCAATGACATCATCGGCGGTGATGTTGCGGTTGGCAACCCGCTCCCCGACGTCGAGTTTTGCCAGCTCCACATAGATGCGAACCATGTAGCCGCCCTCGCGCGGAATGATCAGCAGGCTGCCGTCCTTCGCCGACTGGATCAGGCTCTTGAAGCGGATGTCCGGGAAATCGGTCACCGCAAGCACGTCCATCACGCCCCAGGCGTGGTTGGCGGAATCGCCATGCAGCTCGCGGCCGATCGATTTGCGCACCGTGCTGCGCGCGCCGTCGCAACCGACGACATAGCGCGCCTTGATCGTCTCGATCTTGCCCTCGTTCGCACCCTCGCCACGTTCGAGGCGCACCGTCACGGCATGATCGGCGGGGCCTGTGGCAGGATCAACCTGGAGGTCGAGCAGACGCCTTCCGTAGTAGGGCTCGAGCTTGGCCTGTGATCTACGCATGACGTCGAGAAAGCCGTCATGGATGCGCGCCTGGTTGAGGATGACGTGCGGGAATTCCGACAGCCCGTCCTCGACGTCCTGCACCCGGCCGCTGCGGACGATCTTCTCCGGCGCCCGCTCATCCGGTTTCCAGAACGTGGTTTCGTTGACCCAATAGGCTTCCTTCAGCACGCGCTCGCTGAAGCCAAAGGCGTGGAACATCTCCATCGTGCGACAGGCGATGCCGTCGGCTTGGCCGATGGCAAGCCGGCCCGGCTTCTGCTCGACGATGCAGGTCTTGATGTCGGGGAATTGCGCGAGCTGGGCGGCCAGCGTCAGGCCGGCAGGGCCACAGCCGACGATGAGGACATCGACCTCATCAGGCACCGCGCCCGCAGCGCCTGCAGCCTGAATGCGTTCCGCGGGATCGGCAATCTCGGGATCGCCCGGCTGGAATCCATTGAGATGGAATTGCATGAGCACCTCTCCCGTTGATGTCTTTTCGATATTGCTCAGTATGCTGACTATCAGTATACTTGTCAATGACCGTGCACCGTCCCTGTGTTCGAGGAGAATTCGGTGAGAGACAACAACGACATGCCCGGGCATCTTGCACGGAGATTTCAACAGATCGCGGTGGCGGTATTCCTGGCCGAGGTCGGCGAAGCCGGCTTCGACCTCACCCCGGTGCAGTACGCGGCGCTCGCGACCATCAAGGCCAATCCGGGACTGGACCAGGTCACGCTCGCAGGACTGATCGCTTATGACCGCACCACCATCACCGGCGTGGTCGATCGCCTGGTGCAGAAGGGCCTCGCCGAACGCCGCGCCAGTCCCCGCGACCGCCGCGCCCGCGAGCTCGAGATCACCGATGAGGGTCGCCGCGTCCTGCGCAAGATCACGCCAGCGGTCGAGTCGGCCCAGCAGATCATGTTGCGCGGCCTCAGCGCGAGGGAAGGCGAGGAACTGATGCGGCTGTTGCGCAAGGCGATCGCCGCCGGCAACGAGCTCAGTCGCGCACCTTTGCGCGATATGCAGGCATGACTGCCCCCTTCATGCGTATTTGTCGCAATGCGACGAAACCTGGAACTAACCTTCTTCTGTTACGGTTGACGCCAATTCTGCGCTTAACGCGCCATTAACTTTGCCGGTCTGGAGTTTTGGATGTTCAGGTTCGTCATTGCGGCCACAGTCATCGCGCTGTCGACCGGTCATGCGCTCGCGAATGGACATGGCGGCGGCGAGGCCCCTCCTCCGCCGAAGCCTGAAGCGACGACCGCGCCTGCGAAGGTGGTCCTCACCAAGCAGGGTCCCAAGCTCGTCGATCTCAAGGGTATGACGCTCTACACTTACGAGCGCGACACCACCGGCAAGACGTCGACCTGCAACGGCAAGTGCACCGAAAGCTGGGTGCCGCTCGCCGCGACCGCGGAAGCCAAGGCGATCGGCGACTTCACCGTGATCGACCGCGAGGACGGCAGCAAGATGTGGGCGTACCGTTATCGCCCGCTCTACACCTCGCCGGCGGACAAGGCGCCGGGCGATGCCAACGGCACCGCCACGACGCTGCAATGGCGCATCGCGCGGCCTGACAATTAAGGCGCGAACGGCGCGCGCCCGCCGCCGCCCGCAAGCCTGGCGTGGGCCGCGGAATCGACCGAGGCGTAGTTCACCTCTGGATTCCAGTGCAGCGCCGCGTACACGACCAGTCCGGCCAGGACCGATCCGTAGAAGCCGAGCGTGGCCAAACGCCATTTGCGCACGATGCGGCGGTCGTTCTCGTCAAATTGATCATTGAAATTTTGCATGATGCCTCCAATGGCAACGAGCCATTGAGGCATAGCGCAACTGCAGCAAAACGCCTGTGAAGCAATTCACCTTTGGCTGCTAAAAGCAGGTCAGCACCTCTGGCTCACTTGCCGTCGAATTTCGACGGGACCTGCTTGAATACCGGCAAACTCGGATTCACCGGGAGCGGCCTGATCTCAGACGTTACCACCACAGGCCCTGTCGCAAACCAGAGCGCGGCAGCCGCCGCAATCACCATGCCCACACCAATCGCAGCAACGCTTTTCATGTGTCCACCCGGCGCGCCTAGTTGCTGAGGATGACGTCGTGCTGGTGCCGCGACGGATGATCGGCACCGACCAGCGCGTTGGGATCGGTTGCGATCACCGCCTCGGGCAGCGGCAAAGGCTCGAGGCCGGCGAAGCGGCGATAGAGCGCCCCCATGACCGCGCCGCAGAATGCGGCCGGCGCCGCCAGCACGGCGAGCAGCGGCGCCACAAACGCGAGCAGCAGCGCGCAGGCGAATGCCGCAACGCTGCCGATCACCGCATATTGCCAGGCGCTGCGGCGGTCCATGGCCCGCGCGACATGGTGCACGCAGAGCATGAAGATGGTTGCGGGAATAACCGAGATCGTCAGCATCACGAGGAATGTCTGGGCCGGGATCACGGCTGCGAAGATGTGGGCGGTGCTCTTGTCCGCAAAGCCGTTCATCAACAGCGGCAGCAAGGTGTAGGGCAACAGGGTTGCGAGCACCGTCGGCATGACTGCCGCGATCGCGATCCCCGCGACCGACGTGCGCACCCGCACCGGCCCATCGAAAACCAAGGGCGGCGGCGTTTCGGACGCGCTGGCCGCGGCAGGTGCGCCGACGGCGCGTGCGACCTGGCTGAGCCCGGCGAATTGACCATAGAGGAATCCACCAATCATCCCTGCAATGGTCGGCAACAGGCCGATCGTCATCACCGTGCCGTCGCCAGGGGCTGCGAGCTGAATGTGGTTGCGCATCGCGATGCCGTAGCTCGCGGCGGCCATGACGCCGCCCATGAGCCCGTAAGCGAGCCGGCTCGAGATCGTCCACTGCCGCAGCACGAGATGCCCGGCGAACAGGAAGGCGGCATTGATCGCCATGCGGCCCGCATAGAACATCAGGATCTGATCCGGCGCGGGCACGCCTTCGGGATCGGTCACCTGCCCGCCTGCGACGGCAAACACCATCAACACGGCTTCGACGATGGCGAGCGGAATGAGCGCAGCGAACAGCGCGCGCGGCGAATTCTTGACGAGATACATGCGAGCAACCCCTTGCTCGCTGCACGTTAGACGCGAAGCATTACGGCCTGCGCAAGACAATGCCTAAAATTGTCGGCAAGCGCCGCGCGCTTCACCCGCGCCAGCTCGGCCCCGCCTCGATCTGGGCGTTCTGCCCCGGCGGTAGCACCACGACGGTCGCGTTGAGCTTCACCCGGTCGAACAGATCGATCACGTCCTCGTTGCGCATCCGGATACAGCCCGACGAGATCGCCTGCCCGATATATTCCGGCTGGTTGGTACCGTGGATGCGGTAGAGCGTGTCCTTGTTGCCGGCATAGAGGTAGATGCCACGTGCACCGAGCGGATTGGCGGGACCGCCAGGCACGCGCGCCGGATACGGCCCGAGCCGCGCCTGGATTTCTGGGGTCGGCACCCAGTCCGGCCATTCCGCCAGACGGCCGACACGCGCGACGCCCGAAAAGGCCATCGCCTCTTCGCCGACCGCGACGCCATAGCGGATCGCCTTGCCATCGGGCAGCACGTAATAGAGGTAGCGCGCATCGGTATCGACCAGGATCGTGCCCGGCTGCTCCTTGCGCGGATAATCGACGATATGGCGGAGATACTGCTCAGGCACGCTGGCCTGGGCGTAAGGCGTGTGCGCCAGCAATTGCCGATCGCGCGGCGTCATGCTCGCGTCGGTCGATGGCGAGAGAGTCGTCTGCATGCAGCCGCCGAGCGGCAGGAAGGCAACGACGAACAAAGCGAGTAGAGATCTTGGCACCGCCGGCCCCCGATAGCGGATAGCAGCGCCCCCAGCAGGGCTGAGATGCTGCCCAAATCGTGCTGAAAACATGGCAATTCGCAACACGTGCCCGTGTTCGGCACAGCCGGTTCCATCACCACATCTGGCGGAAGACGGTCGCGATCTCTCCACCCCCTCGCCTTGCTTTGGTCAAACCCGGCTGGACTCGTGCGGCATCGGGCCAGTCCCAGGATTTGGATCGGCCCACGCAACAGATCGGCTCGCGCCAATGCGAACGACCAAGGGGTCAAAGGAGCTGGGATGCTTGCGACGTTGAACAGCCGGTAAATCGTCGACGAGATCGTGAAGGACACCATGAAAGACAACGATCCGCATGACGCCGTGCAAATTTCGCCTGACGTGGTGATGGCCTCGCGCGTCGGCAGCGACGCACCAACGCTAGCGCCGGAGTTCACGACGCGTCCGGAGCCGAAGTTCGCGGTCGAGCCCAAATTCGATCTGGAGCCGAAAGTCGGTCCCGTTCTGGAGCCGCAAGCAGAGGCGCCCACGGTCGATACCGCCGTGCGGGTGACGGCGGACGATGGTCGCAACCACGCGAGACGATCCGCCGCGAGCAGGTGGCTGCGCGGTGCATTCCTCACGTTCCTGTTCGCAGGCGGCAGCGCCGCTGCCACCATCGCCTGGGAGAAGCACGGCGACACCGCGACGCAGGCGCTCGCCCGATGGACACCGGTATTGGCATCGCTGCTGCCGTCGACGTCGCAGACCGCGCCTGTCGCGGCCACGCAAGCCGCCCCACCCGTTGCACAGGATCAGGCGGCCGATCCGTCGCCATCAGCACCGGCAGCACAGAGTGCCGCTGCGGCACCTGCGCCTGCCGCAGCTCAGCCCGATGCCGCGCCAGCGGCGGGCTCGATGACGCGCGACATCGCCGCGATGGCGCAGCAGATCGAGCAGCTCAAGGCTGACATCGCCGAGTTGAAGGCAGGTCAGGAGCAGATGGTCCGCGAGATGACGAAGCCCTCGGCACCGAAGCCGATCGCTGAGGCGAAACCGGCGGCCAATCCCGCGCGCGTGTCGGCGCTGCCGCCGCGCGCTCCGGGGCCGATACCGCCGCCTGTTCGCAAACCGAAGCCCGTGGTGTCGCACACCTACATGCCGGCTTACCCGCCCACGCCGCTCGTACCTCCGCCGCCGTCACAAGCTGCCGCTGCGCCGCCGCCGGCGGCACCACCGGTCGCGACGACGCAAACAGTTGCCGATGACGACGGACCTGTCGTGCGTCCGCCGATGCCGGTGCACTAGAGCTGCATCAATCGACGATGCGAGCTGTCCGACTCGATGTGATGATGTGAGTCCGTGCGACTACGGTGATGTTACTACGGTGGTGCGTCATTGCGCACAAAGAGAGAAAAGGCCGTCGGGATCTATGCCGCCGGCCTTCTCTTGCAGCTGCCGGTTCCCGGAGCCCGGTTCTGCTGCAATTCCAATGCCTCATGATCAGGCCGGCATATTTAATAAAATCTTAAAGCACCCGAACGCTGCACATCATTTCTGCGCCATACGCACAGAGATTGCGCGCTCCGTTCATCGGTTGGATATCGACTCAGTGTTATCATTCAGCATGTCTTGAAGACTTCCGTTGAAGCCTTCTTTTGGAGATGGATCGTCACACCGGGGAATTCGGATGCCGTATTATTCCTTCGATCTCGTGGTTGGTGAAGAGTTCAAGAACCAGGGCGGAATCATTCTCGAGGATATCGAGGTCGCCTCCGATCGCGCCGTTCAATTGGCGAGCGAGCTGTCGCAAGTGAAGCCTGAGTTGCAGCGAAAGGGTTGCGCGGTGCGCGTCACCGATCGCGATCACAACGAGGTCTATCGCACGCCGCTCGATCCCGTGCCGGCCTGGCGGCGCTAGGCACCGCACGAAGGGGCGACAATCGCGCCCGGCGCCATTGCGAAGCGTCCCGCGGGACGCTAGCCTCCTTGGAAAATGAGGAGGACCCAGGGATGCGCGCCCCTTTGCTGATGGCAGGCCTTTTGCTGATCGCAACCTCAGCCCGAGCGGCTGACGATCATACACGCTCGAACTACGTGACGATGGTCTTGCAGGCCTTCGCCGCCAAGGTCGAATGTCCTGGCACGGATGTGGTCTATCAGGACCTGGTGCAGAAGGCGCAGCAGATGCAGCTGCCCGACGGCACCACCGAGCAGGTGCGCAAGGCAATTGCCTGGATGCACACCGGCGGCAAGATGGGTGAGAAGCAGTCGGACGACATCATGGCGGAGGTCGCGGTCGCAACGCAGACGACCGATCTCGACCAGCGCCGGCTCGGCATGAGCAATTGGTGCGAAAAACAGAAGACCAACCTCGCCGGCCTGATCCGCAGCAAGGGCGGCTAGCGGCCTTTTCCAAGTTTTAAGCAAGCCGCAGCGAGACCCTCGACGCGGCAAATTATTGTCACATTCCTCGGCAGCATGCGGCTTCTTCGAACAGGAGACCCCCATTGCGGAATGCCTATTTCATTTTCGCCGGTGCCCTCGCGATCGGTGTCGCGCTCACCGCTCCCTCCGTCGCGAGGAACAACCAGGCCCAGAAAGGCGACGACAAGTCCGTCTCGTCATCCTGTAGCGCCTATCAGCAGGCCGCGGACGGTTCGTGGGAGCAGCTCCCCTGCAAGGAGACCGGTGAGCGCAGCCAGCCGCAGACCCAGCACAAATCCGGAACGCAAGGCGCCGACCGGGGCGAGCGTTAGACCCGGCCGAGCACTCCACTTGATCAGGTGACGGACGGTCCCGCGCATCAACTCTGATGCGGGCCGCGCATGATCTTCATGGCGTCGGCGATATGACGCCACTCCTTGACCTCATCCGCATCGCCGCGGCCCTCGCAGGCTTGCGCCTGTTCAGCGGCCTTCGCAATCGCAGCGAAACCGTGCTGTTCCAGCATCTGCCGGGCGACGGTGTGAACCTGGACCTCGGACATCATGGGCGCTCTCCGGTCTTGGAAACCGCGGCGCATTGTTCGTGCTGTTCCGCGGGTCTTTGACAACGATCTCACCGCAGGTACCGTTCCCGTCGCACGCAAAGCAAAGGCGGCCCGCTGTGCCCAGCGGACCGCCTCTCACCCACCCCAAAATCGCCGGCCGGGTACCCCTACCCGACCGCCACTTTCTTGCGCTCGAAATCGTTGGGCACCTCGATATCGACTTCGAGGGTCGAGACCTCGTCGCCGCGCTCGAGCCGCACGATCACCTTGGTCGGATCCAGCGTGACGTGCTTGGAGACGACGGCGAGAATTTCCTCACGCAGCACACCGAGCAGGTCGGGCTGGCCGCGCAGCCCGCGTTCATGCGCAAGCAGGATCTGCAGCCGTTCGCGAGCGACGGGAGCAGAAGCCTTGTTGCCGCGGAGAAGCCGGAGCAGACCCATGCTCATGCAGCCCTCCGTCGCAGCAGGCGATCCATGAAGCCCTTGCGCTCGGTCGGCACCTGCATCGGCACGGTATCGCCGCAGAGCCTTCGCGCCGCGTCGATATAGGCCCGCGCGGGTGCGCCTTCGGCGTTCGACAGCGTCACCGGCGTGCCGACGTTCGAGGCGCGCAGCACGTCCTGGCTCTCCGGGATGATGCCGAGCAGAGGCGTTGCGAGGATTTCGAGGATGTCGTCGATGGTCAGCATCTCGCCGCGCGCGGCGCGGGAGGGATCGTAGCGGGTGATGAGAATGTGCTTCTCGACGCGCTCGCCCTTCTCGGCCCGCACGGTCTTGGAATCGAGCATGCCGATGATGCGGTCGGAATCRCGCACCGAGGAGACTTCCGGATTGGTGACGATCACGGCCTCGTCGGCAAAGCGCATCGCCATGGAGGCGCCGCGCTCGATGCCGGCCGGGCTGTCGCAGATCACCCAGTCGAAGCGGCTGCGCAGATCGGCGATGACCTTGCCGACCCCCTCTTCCGTCAGCGCGTCCTTGTCGCGGGTCTGCGAAGCCGGCAGCAGCCAGAGATTCTCCAGCCGCTTGTCCTTGATCAACGCCTGCGGGAGTTTGGCGACGCCCTGCACCACGTTGATGAGGTCGAACACCACGCGGCGTTCGGCACCCATCACGAGGTCGAGGTTGCGCAAGCCGACGTCGAAATCGACGACGACGACCTTGTCGCCGCGTTGCGCGAGCGCAGCGCCCAGCGCGGCGGTGGTCGTGGTCTTGCCGACGCCGCCCTTGCCTGATGTGACGACCAGAACTTTGGCCATTGAAATATCCTCCTTAACTGGTCAGTTCAGCGCTGTAATTCGCATGGTGCTGCCCTCGAGCCAGGCCTGGGCAGGCCGGCCGCGCAAGGCCGAATCGATATCGTCGGCAGTCTGGTAAAATCCATCGATTGCAAGCAGTTCGGCCTCGATCTTCTGACAATAGATGCGCGCGCTCGCGTGACCGTTGACGCCCGCCATGGCACGGCCGCGGAGCGCGCCGTAGATGTGGATGGAGCCGCCGGCGACGACCTCGGCGCCGGAGGCGACCGAGCCGAGAATGGTGACGTCGCCTTCCGGGAAGATGACGGTCTGGCCCGAGCGCACCGGGCTTTCGAGCAAGAGCGAGGTCGGCTTGGTCTCGACCTTCGCCTCGGGTTTCCTGGGTGCGGCCGGCTCGATCACGCAGCTGCGTCCGCCCGACAGCAACGGCGGCATCGCCGGCGTCAGCCGCGCCTCCTCCACGCCCTCGATGCCGAGCACGCGGATGTTGCGGTCCTGAAGGCTGGTGAGAAGATGACTGATGCCGGACTGGCTGAGGTCGACCGAAGACAGATCAACCACCACGGGTCGGCCGGCGAAGAAGCCCGGCGAGCGCGCGATGGTGGTGTCGATCTCCTGGAGCCAATCCTGAATCGGAACCGTCGGCACGAACACGAAGGCCACATAGGAGCGCCCGCGCAGGCGCACCATCTGGCGTTGAGGTTTTGCTAGGGCCTCCATGGCGGCCGACTCGTTCCCTGTTATTGAATGGTTAACGATGCGGCCGATATGGTTAATGGCTGGTTAATTTCCCCGTGGGGTTACGTGGGTGGGTCCCCGTGTCCCGGACGCGCTGCAACGCGCAAGCGTTGCTGCGCAGAGCCGGGACCCAGAAGGCGACACGGTACACTTCCTCGACATGGGCCCCGGCTCTGCAGCGCACCGTCAAGGGACGCTGCGCTGCGTCCGGGGCACGAGTGGAGAGTGGGCAACAAGCCGCCCCCTACTTCTTCACCTTGCTCGCATCCATCTTCACGTTCGGGTCCAACATCTTCGTCGTGAACGCCGTCGTCACGTCGAACGGCTTCTCCATGCCGAGATAGGTCTGGACCAGATCGTAGTCCTTCTTCATCCGCTCGCCGTCGATCCAGCCGAGACCCTTGGTGGTGGTGAACTCGTCCGTCATCAGGTATTTGATGCGCTCCCACTGGCGTTCCTGGTTCTCCTTGTCGAGACCGGAGACCTGGTCGAGCAGCGCCTTCAGGCACGGCGTGACGTCGGCGACGCAGGCCGCAAAGGCTTTCTGCGTCACGCGCACCAACTCTTCGACGAGCTTGGGATTCTTCTGGAGATAGGCGCCGTTGACGATCAGCGAATTGCCATAGGGGTTGAGCCCGATGTCCTTCCAGTTGACGTAGCCGAGGTCCTGCCCGAACTCGATCACCTTCAGATCGTGCTCGTTGTAGAAGTCGCTGATGATGTCGACGGTGTGGCTCTTCAGCGCGGCGATCTTCGCGGTCGGCCCGATATTGACGAAGCTGACGGCATCAGGCGCGATGCCGGCAGCCTTGGCAAACGCCGGCCACATCACGCGCGAGGCATCGCCTGGCGGATTGCCGATCTTGTGGCTCGGAAAATCCTTCACGCCGTTCACGCCATAGCTCTTCAGCCAGTAGAAGGTCTGGCCCGTGTTGGCGTAGATGCTCATCAGCGCGACGTCGTCGGCGCCCTTGCTCTTGGCCACCAGCATGGTGGCGAGATCGGCGATGCCGAAGGGCGAACCGCCGGAGCCGACCTTGGCGGCGGACACGCCGGAGCCCTTGCCGACCTCGATGGTCAGGTCGATGCCCGCCTTCTCGTACCAGCCCTGCGCCTTGGCGTAATAAAACGGCGAGTGGTCGGCCGTCGGCGTCCAGTTCAGGATCAGATTGACCGCCTCGCCCGCGCTCGCCGGCACCGCCGGCAAACCGAGCACGAGCGCCACAACAGCCGCCTGCAAACGCTTCATCGCCTGTCTCCTCATTGCCGCGACCCGGCTTGTCGCTCTCCCCATGTGAGGTTACCAATGCAACAAGCTGCCCTCAACTTGTCAACTGTTTGGTTGGAAATGCCCGCAAAACGTTCAGGCGACACCGCGCCGCAGCGGCGCGACCCCGTCGCCACCCGCAAGAAGCTGCTGACCGCGGCGCGCCAGGAGTTCGCCCGGCACGGTTTTGCGGGCGCCCGCGTCGACGAGATCGCGGAGCGCGCCGGCGTCAACAAGCAGCTGGTCTACCACTACTTCGGCGACAAGGACGCGCTCTACCTCGCCGTGCTCGAATGGGTCTATGAGGACATCCGCGAGCAGGAGCGGAGGCTCAATCTCGAGGGCCTGCCGCCGGACAAGGCGATCCGCCGCCTGATCGAGGCCTCGTTCGATCATCTGGCCGCAAACCCCGACTTTATCGTGCTTTTGAACGACGAGAACCGCGGCGGCGCCCGCCATGTCCGCGGCTCGACGCGGCTGGAGGCGATGCATTCGCCGCTGGTGAAGAGCGTCTCCCACATCCTCCATGAAGGCGTGCGCGCCGGCATGTTCCGCAAGGGGATCGACCCCGTCCAGCTCTACATCTCCATCGCGGGCTTGAGCTATTTCTTCTTCTCCAACACCCCGACGCTGTCGGCGATCTTCGGCAAGGACCTGTCGAGCCGCACCGCCCGGCGCGCCCGGCGCCGGCATGTCGCCGACCTCGTGCTGCAGTCGCTCCGGCCGTAATCAACCAACTGGTTGAAACTTGCGCCGAGGCCGGTTAGGCTCGGCGTCGCGGCAGCGGAGCCGAAGCAACAGGGAGCACACGGTGGCAGGCGACGGAGCGAGGCCAGCGCGCAGCGTTGCGATCGTCCTGATCGTGCATCTGGCCGTGCTCGTGCTCTGGCAAGTCGCGGTCGACGCCTTCCACGTGCCGAAATTCATCCTGCCCTCGCCGCTCGCGACGGTGCAGACGCTGGGCACCGCGAGCTATTCCTGGGGCGCCAATACACTGGTGACGGCGGTCGAGATCCTCGGCGGCTTCGCGCTCGGTGCCTTCGTCGGCGTCGCGCTCGCCGTGATCTTCAGCTGGGCGCCGCTCCTCAGCCTCGTGCTGCTGCCGCTGTTCGTCACGCTGAACATGATCCCGAAGGTCGCGCTCGGCCCGCTCTTCATCGTCTGGTTCTCCTACGGCATCGTTCCGAACATCCTGATCGCCTTCAGCATCTGCTTCTTTCCGATCCTGCTCACCACTGCACGGGGCTTGCGCGAGGTCGAGCCTGATTTGCTCGATCTCGTCAAATCGCTGCGCGGCTCGCGCTGGACGCTGTTCCGCAAGATCCAGCTTCCGGGATCGCTGCCTTACGTGTTCTCCGGCATGAAGGTCGGCGCCATCCTCGCGGTCGCCGGCGCCATCGTCGGCGAATTCATCGCCTCCGAGCGCGGGCTCGGCTACCTCATGATCCAGGTGCAGTCGTCGCTCGACACGCCCGCGATGGTGATGGCTGTCGTGCTGCTGACGCTGCTCGGGGTCGCCCTCTACGGCCTGGTGCTGGTCCTCGAACGCATGTTCGTGGTCGGCGACGCCAGGCAGACCTAAAAGGACCTACCGATGCTGCTCACCCGCCAGACGCTGCCGAAGACGATCCCCGACATTGCGGCCCTGGACGATCTCCTCTGCCGTCCGACCCAGGCGCTGATCGACGATCTCAAGGAGGCCGAGGGCGACATCATGATCCTCGGCGTCGCCGGCAAGATGGGGCCAACGCTGGCGGGGCTGGCGAAGGCGGCAGCCCCGGATCGCCGCGTCATCGGCGTCGCCCGTTTCAGCGACGCGAGCGTCAAGGACTGGCTGCACGCCCGCGGCGTCGAGACCATCAATTGCGACTTGCTGGACCAGGCCGCGATCAAGGCGCTACCGAAGGCACCCAACATCATCTTCATGGCCGGCCGCAAATTCGGCGCCGAGGGAGATCTATCGCTGACCTGGGCGATGAACGCGCATGTTCCAGCGCTGGTGGCGCAGGCGTTCCCGTCGTCGCGGATCGTAGCGTTCTCGACCGGCTGCGTCTATCCGTTCGTGCCGGTCGACGGCAAAGGCTCGACCGAGGACATGGCGCCGAACCCGCCTGGCGAATACGCCCAGTCCTGCGTCGGCCGTGAGCGCATGTTCGAGTATTTTTCGCACAAATTCGGAACGCCGGGCCGCCTGTTCCGGCTCAATTACGCGATCGACATGCGCTATGGCGTGCTGCACGACATCGCGACGAAAGTTCTGACGGGCACGCCGATCGACGTGAGCCTCGGCCACGTCAATTTCATTTGGCAAGGCGATGCGTCCTCGCAGGCGCTACGGTGTCTCGCCCATTGCACCGCGCCGACCTCGCCGATCAATGTCAGCGGCCACGAGATCTTGGCGGTGCGCGATCTCGCAACAAGATTCGGGGCCCGCTTCGGACGCGCGCCGGTGCTGACGGGCAAGGAAGAGCCGACGGCTTGGCTGACCGATACGTCGCGCGCCGTGGAGCTGTTCGGCCTGCCGATCGTCGACACCGAGCAGCTGATCGCCTGGACCGCCGACTGGGTCTCCCGCGCCATGCCGAGCCTCGGCAAGCCGACCAAATACGAGGTGCGCGATGGCCGCTACTGACGGGCCTCCCGTCGTCAAGCTGGGGCCTGAGGATGCGATGGCAGGACTCGTCCTCTCGACGGAGGCGCGCTGGAACCAGACCGAAGAGGACTGGCGCATCTTCCTGCGCGACGGCGTCGTGTTCGGCATCCGCACCGGCGTCCTCCTGGTCGCAACCGCTGCGCTGCTGCCCTACTCCGGCAACAACGCCTGGGTCAGCATGGTGCTGGTGACGTCCGGTCATCGCCGCCGTGGCCTCGCCACGCGTCTCGTCGGTGCCTGCCTGGACACCGCACGCAGGAACGGCCTGACCAGTTGGCTCGACGCGACAGCGGACGGCGTCGCCGTCTATGGACCACTCGGATTCACGCCGACCATGCAATTGCGCCGGCTGAAGCTGGCGAAGCCTTCGCAGGCACCCGCCCCAGCGCCCCCGGCCGCAACGCTCGACGCGCTTCGCGCAAGGGACCGGCGGGCCACCGGCTTCGACCGGAGTGCGCTTCTGACGGCCTTTGCAGGGCGCTCCGGGTCGCGCATCGCTGCAACACGCGGGGCGATGGCGCTGATCCGCGACGGCAGGACCGCGCGGCATATCGGACCGCTGTTTGCTGACAACGCCGCGGAGGCGCTGGCGCTCGTTCATGCGATTGCGCGATCCGAGACCGGTCCGCTGCTGATCGACGCGGTCGCCCCGCAGGCCGCGTTCCTGGAAGGATTGACCGCATCGGGCTGGACCATTGAGCGTCCGTTCCAGCGCATGCGGCTCGGCCCCGCCAGCGCTGGGGCTGAAGAAATGCCATTCGCCGTCGCCGGCCCCGAATTTGGATAGAACATCATGCACCACAGCCAGATCAACAGCGACGTCCGCAAGCTGATTGCCGAGGGCACCGTGATGCCGGCGCATCCGCTGGCGCTCACTGCCGAGCGCCAGCTCGACAGGAAACATCAGCGGGCGCTGACGCGCTATTATATCGACGCTGGCTCCGGCGGCCTTGCGGTCGGCGTGCACACGACGCAGTTCGCGATCCGCGACGTCGGCCTGTACCGGCCGGTACTTGAGCTTGCCGCTGAAACCGCGGCGAGCTGGACCAAGCGGCCGCTGGCGATGGTCGCGGGACTTGCCGGTCCGACCCGGCAGGCCATTGCTGAAGCGCGCACCGCGCGCGACATCGGCTATCACGCCGGCCTGCTCAGCCTCGCCGCGATGAAAAGCGCCTCCGAGGACGAGATCATCGCTCACTGCACCGCTGTCGCCGCCGAGATCCCGCTGGTCGGGTTCTACCTTCAGCCGGCGGTGGGCGGCGTCATCCTGTCGAGCCGCTTCTGGCAGCGCTTTGCCTCGATCGACAATGTCATCGCGATCAAGATCGCCCCGTTCAACCGCTATCGGACGCTCGACGTCCTGCGCGGTGTCGCAGCCGCCGGCGCGCTCGAGCGGGTCGCGCTCTACACCGGCAATGACGATCACATCCTGCTCGACCTGATGCTGCCGTTCGATCTGCGCGATAAGGGAGTCATCACGCGCACTTATTTCAAGGGCGGCCTGCTTGGCCACTGGTCGGTCTGGACCGCGAGTGCCATCAAGCAGTTCGAGCGCTGCAAGGCGGCCCGGCATAAGGACAGCGTGCCGGCCGATCTGCTCGCGCTCGATGCCCGCGTCACCGATTGCAACAGCGCCTTCTTCGACGTCGCCAACAATTTCCACGGCTGCATCGCCGGTTGTCACGAGGTGCTGCGGCGTCAGGGCCTGTTGCAGGGCCTTTGGTGCCTCGATCCGAATGAAGGCCTCAGCCCCGGCCAGAAGGAGGAGATCGACCGCGTCACGCGGGAGCATGCCGATCTCGGCGACGATTCCTTCGTCACGGCCAATCTGGACAAATGGCTGGCATGAGCTCGAACCCCTTCATCAGCCTGCAAGGCGTCCGGAAGATCTACCGCAGCGGCAGCGCCGAATTTCTCGCGGTGTCCGACGTCACAATGGACGTGCAGGAAGGTGAGCTGGTCTCGCTGGTCGGCCCGTCCGGCTGCGGCAAGACCACGGTGATGAAGATTCTTGCGGGTCTGCACAACGCCGACGGCGGCACGGTGAAGATCGGCAACGCCAACAGCCCGTTCGATCCCACGCGCGACATCGGCATGGTATTCCAGCAGGCTCTGCTTTTAAAGTGGCGCACCATCCTGGACAATGTACTGCTGCCAGCGGAAATCGTCGGCCTTCCCATGAAGGCCGCGCGCGAGCGGGCGCGCGATCTGCTCAATCTCGTCGGCCTCGCCGGCTTCGAGCAAAAATATCCGCAGCAACTGTCGGGCGGCATGCAACAACGCACGGCAATTGCACGCGCCTTCATCCACGATCCCAAGCTGATCCTGATGGACGAGCCGTTCGGCGCGCTGGATGCGCTGACGCGCGAGCAGATGAATCTGGAGATGCTGCGGATCTGGCGCGAGAGCGGCAAGACCATCGTCTTCGTCACGCACTCGATCCAGGAAGCCGTTTTCCTGTCCTCACACTGCGCGGTACTGACCGCGGGACCTGCGAAGATGGCCGACTACTTCCCGATCGACCTGCCCTTCCCGCGCGACCTTCCGCTGAAGACGACGGACGCGTTCGGCGCGTATGCAAGGCGGATTTATGCCAAGCTCGGGCTGGGCGCGGCGTAGGTGCCGCGCCCTCCTCACGATCAGGTCTTATTCCGCATCTTGCCGAGCACATAATTGTCGTAAAAATTCTCCGCGATCTGCGTGTAGAACAGCAGCTCCTTCTGATACGCGTCGTGGCTTTCCTTGGTGCGCTTGAACAGGTCGCTCTTGGCGGCAAGTTCGTTCAGATGCTCCTGGGTCGCGCTGTAGCAGGCCTCCATCACCGGCTGCGGGAATGCCTTCAGCTCAGCGCCATTGGCGATCAGCCGCTTCAGCGCTGCCGGATTCACGCTGTCGTATTTCTCGAGCATCCAGGCGCCGGCTGCGGACGCGGCCTGGTTGACGACGGCCTGGTACTGCTTCGGCAAGCTGGCCCACTTCTCGTCATTGACGATCATGTGCAGCATGGCGCCGCCTTCCCACCAGCCGGGATAGTAGTAATAGGGCGCGACCTTCACGAAGCCGAGCTTCTCGTCGTCATAGGGACCGACGAACTCGACCGCATCGAGCGAACCCTTCTCCAGCGCCGCATAGATATCGCCGCCCGCGAGCTGCTGCGGCACGACGCCGAGCCGCGCCAGCACATGGCCGCCCATGCCGGCGATACGGAATTTGAGGCCCTTGAGATCGTCGACGGTCTTGATCTCCTTTCGGAACCAGCCGCCCATCTGGGTGCCGGAATTGCCGCAGAGAATGGCGTGCGTCTTGAACGGCTTCAGCGCCTCGTTGGCGAGGTCGGCGCCGCCGCCGAAGTACCACCAGGACTCCTGATGGCGGTGGTTCATCCCGAACGGCGCGCCGGTCGCGTAGGCGAGTGCCGGCTCCTTGCCGATGTAGAAATAGAGCGGCGTCTGCGCCATCTCCACGGTGGCGACGCTGACGGCATCGAGCGCCTGCAGACCGGGAACGAGCTCGCCGGCGGCAAAGGTCTGGATCTGGAATCTGTTATCGGTGGCCTCAGCGACGTATTTCGCAAAGGTCTGCGCCGTGCCGTAAATAGTGTCGAGCGACTTCGGGAAGCTCGAAGTCAGGCGCCATTTGATCTCGGGTGCCGACTGCGCGATCGCAAGCGCAGCAACCAGCGTCGTCGCGCCGGCGACCGCGCCGCCCTTGAGGAATGTACGGCGTTTCATAATGGGGCTCTCCCTTAAGTAAGTTTCAAATGAACGGCCTTGTACCCGGCCTCGGAGACCGTTTGCCTGTTCCTATGGCGGAGTTCAAGCTGGCAGGAAGCCGCTTCAGAGCAGCTTCGCGCTCACGAACAACGCGCGCACCGCGTTGGTCGCCTGGACCGCGAGCATGGCGTTGCCGGCCGCACCCTCGAGCGCGTGGACGGCGTCGTCATGCAGCGAGCGGAATTCCATCCACTCGACCGATTTGAAGTTGGTGAGGAATTGATAGGCTTGGCCGACGGTCGCGATCGCCAGCGTGTCACCGTTCAGCTTGATCTTGAACGTCGTGCGCAGCGGGGTCTCGGAGCTTGCTGGATCACTCATGGGCTGCTTCTGGACGACAACGGCTTAACGAAGGGAAAACGGCAGCCCCGCCGCACCTGGCAAGGATCTGGCAAGGATCTGGCAAGGATCAGGAATCGGTGCTCGCGCGCTGCGAGGCGGTCGCCGCACCGCTCAGGCTCGGCACCACGACGAGGCGGTTGAACTCGCCATTGTCGAAAGCCTTGAGGAAGCGGTCATAGTCCTTGATCGAGACACAGCCGTTGGAATCGCCGCGCGGCCCGAGCATGTAGGTGTGGGTGAGCAGGCCGACGCGGCCGAGCGCGCTGGTGCCGTCGGTCGGGGTCATGCGCAGCGCGCGAACGCCGTGGAAGAGTTTTTCGCGCGGCTTGAGGTCATACGTCGCAGGCGGGGTCGCACCCACCATGCGCTGGTCGACATGCTCGGGATCGTCCATCAGCGCGCCCATGCCCGAATGGGCCTCGATCGCGACGCCGCTCGGCAGGTAAAGCGCCTTGGCGGAGATGTCATACACCGCCGTCTTCGAATCGTAACCGAGCGCTGCGAGATCCGGTGCCCTGCCCAAGAGACCGTCGCTGGGGTTCAGCGAGGCCAGCCTGATCTTGTCGGTGAATTTCTTGTCTCTTATACACATCTACCCGTGTATAAGAGCCGTCGCTGGGGTTCAGCGAGGCCAGCCTGATCTTGTCGGTGAATTTCTCGAAGAAGTTGCGGTTGTCGGGGGTAGGCTCGGCTTTGGCGACGACGTCCTTGCCCGCAATCTGGGCGCTGAGATCTGCCTGCACCGGGCGCGAGCGCGGCATCGGCACGGCGTCGGCGCGCTGCGCGCCCCTCGCCGGCTCTTCGGTCGCAGCCTGGTCGTTGTCGGTCAGGGTTGAACGCCAATCGTTGCCCTGGAGCTTCTGGGCGAGCATCGCCTTGGCGTCGCGCAGCTTGAGCTGGACCGCATTGAGCGCGGAGCGCTCCATCGTCCGCAGACCAAGTTCGCGCGCGGGCGGATTGCCGGACAGCGAGGCGAAGCGGTCCTCGAACGAAGGTGTATTGGACGGCGGCAGCGCGGCGGAAACCAGCGGCGTGGAATCGCCCATGTCCGCGACCCACGCGGCTGCGCCCACCGCCAGCGCGATGGCAGCCATAGACAGCAAAATCGTCTCGGCGCGCCCAATACGGCGACGCGACAACACCCTCTCGGCGCGTGCGCGGTCGGAAACCATCAGATCCCCAAATCGACCCCCGGGGGGCCCAACCCCCACCCGGAGACTCCTATACCAGCTAGCATATTGGGAGCCAAAAGTTAGGCATAATCACGGCCGACAAGCGCGAGTGAGGTATCATATAACCGTATTTGCCGATCTCAAATGCTTTGTCGGAGCCCCCGACCGGGCGTTTCGCGCCGGGAATCCTGTCAACCCTCGATCGAAAGATTTGGCCGGCGCACCTGCCGGCGCGCACAGCGTAAACCCGCGCTTAACAGGCTCCCCTTATTTTTACGGAGAAGATCATTCTCCACCCGCGCCAATTGCCGGACAGATCATGAAAATCGGTACGCTGCTGACCACGGCCATCGTCTCGCTCTCGACCGTCGGCGGCGGCCTCGCCGTCTACGTCGCCGTCACGAAATACCAGACGATGGAGCGGATCACGGAGGCACAGGGCCGGCTCGCRATCGTCCGCGCCGTCAGCGACATCCCGCGCTATCTCAACCCCGAGCGCGGCTTCGCCACCAACATCCTCTACGGACCCGCAACGGTCGACCCGGCGCAGCTCACCGAACACGACAAGCTGCGCAAGCAGACCGACGGCGCGCGCGACAAGATGATCGCGCTGCGCAAGGAGTTGCCCGGCACCTTCGACGACGGCAACAGCATCGGCAGCAACATCGACGGCATCAATTCGAAGTTCACGGGCTTGCGCGAGGCCATCGACAAGGCGATCGCGGGACCGGCGGACGCGCGCAAGGATGCTGCCAGGAAGATCGTCGCCGACAATGCCGTGCTCAACAACGGCGTGACGGCGCTGCTCAACGAGCAGGTGCGCCGCATGGCGATCCTGAATGGCGATGCCTACCGCCAGGCCAATTACGCCAACATGGCCATGACGCTGCGCGACATCGGCGGCCTCAATGCCAGTCTGCACAAGAACCTGGTCGGCTCGAAGAAGGTCGCGACCGATGCCGAGAAGGCCGACGTCGCCCGCATGCAGGGCCGCAACGACCAGCTCGTGACGTCGCTGATGGAATTGCGCGGCAATCCGACCACGCCCGCCAACGTCGCTGCGTCGCTGGAGACGCTGAACTCGGCCTATGTCGAAGTTTTCGGCCGCGAGCTGAAGCTCGTCAAGGACGGCGCGGCGAGCGGCAAATACGAAATCGACGTCGAGACCTTCTACACGGGATCGCAACGCGGCCTGGGGTCGATCATCGGCGTCCGCGACGCCTTCTACGACAACGCCGAGCAGATCCTTTCCGGCGCATCCGCCGCCGCGCGCACCAGCTTCACCATCGCACTTGTCGGCCTGCTCGCCGTGCTGATCGCCAGCGCCGGCCTCATCGTGATGGTCCGCCGCCGCGTCTGCGCCCCGATCGTCAGCCTGACGACGCGGATGTCGCGGCTCGCCGACGGCGACGTTGCCGAAGAGATCCCCGGCGCCGAACGCTCCGACGAGATCGGGGCGATGGCCACAGCCGTCCAGGTGTTCAAGGACAACATGATCCGCGCCGACAGGCTCGCCGCCGAGAAGCAGGCCGAGAACGACGGCAAGATGCGCCGCGCCCAGGCGCTCGACGAACTGACTCGCGCCTTCGAGGCCAAGGTCACCGAACTCGTCGGCGGCCTGTCGCAGGCCTCCTCCACGATGGAGAGCACCGCGCAGTCGATGACCTCGACGGCCGCCCAGACCAACAGCCAGGCCGCAATCGTCGCCGCCGCTTCCGAGCAGACCTCGACCAACGTGCAGACGGTCGCAAGCGCCACGGAAGAGCTTAGTTTATCGATCGCCGAGATCGGCCGTCAGGTAGCGCAAAGCACGGAGATCGCGGCCCGCGCCGTCGACAACGCCCGTCGCACCGGCGACACCGCGCGTGCGCTCGCCGAGGGCGCGCAGAAGATCGGCGATGTCGTGACGCTGATCCAGAGCATCGCCGAGCAGACCAATTTGCTGGCTCTGAACGCCACCATCGAGGCCGCCCGTGCCGGCGACGCCGGCCGCGGTTTCGCAGTCGTTGCTTCCGAAGTGAAATCGCTGGCCGGCCAGACCGCCAAGGCCACCACCGAAATCTCCGAGCAGATCACGGCGATCCAGACCGCGAGCGACCACACCGTGACCGCAATCCGCAATGTCGCCGACGTCATCGCCGAGATCGACCAGATCGGCACGGCGATTGCCGCCGCCATCGAGCAACAGGGCTCGGCGACCAGGGAGATCTCCCGCAGCGTTCAGGAGGCCGCCCGCGGCACCCAGGAGGTCAACGCCAACATCACCGGCGTGCAGCGCGCCGCCGACGACACAGGTAGCGCCGCCAGGGAAGTCCTGGGTGCTGCCGAACAGCTCTCGACCCAGTCGCGCGACCTCGCCGGCCAGTTCGACCGCTTCCTCGGTGAAGTCAGGGCGGCGTAGGCTGCGCGTTCAATACGGCGGCGCCTTGCGCGCCCGCTGCGCTTTCGCCGCCTCGATCCACCAGGTCAAATCATCGGCGAAACGCGGGAACGAACGCTCGAGCGCCTTGCCGCCCTCGCCGATCGGCTCGCTTTCGGCGGACAGCGTCTGCGCGATCGGCCCGACGCCGATGGTGCTCGAGATCACCACCATGCCCATTTCCGACAGCGTGCCGTGCCACGCGGTCGAGGCGCGCGCGCCGGACAGGCGGCCGGCGGAATAGCTCACGATCGCGGCCGGCCGCCAGAACCACTCCTCCAGGAAGTGATCCGTGAGGTTCTTCAGGCCAGGCTGAATGCCCCAATTATATTCGCCGGTGACGAAGACAAAGCCGTCGGCACCGCGGATCTGCTCTGCCAGCTTTTCCAGCGCTTCGGGCGCTGTGCCCTTGGGATATTCCTTGTACATGCGGTCGAGCATCGGCAGACCGATCGCCTTGGCGTCGATGAACTCGACCTCCTCGCCGCGACTCCGTAGGCGATTGATGACGAAATTCGCAAGGCGGATGCCCATGCGGTCGGAACGGTAGGAACCGTAGAGGACGAGGATGCGGTTGCTCATGGCTGGGAGGCTAGCACGAAACCGGTGCCCATCCCCAATCGCTTTGTCGTGCTAACGCCGGCGTCCACGCTCCAGGGTTTCCGACGGCGTCTCGCCGAACTGGTCGCGATAGCTCCGCGAGAAATCCGACAGGTGCCAGAAGCCGAACGCCAGCGCGACGGCCTTGACGCTGTCGGCGCCGGCGAGCAGTCGCTGGCGTACCAGCCAGAGCCGGCGCAGGCGCAGGAAGCGGTGCAGGCTCATGCCGCGATAACGCCGCACCACGTCATGCATGGTGCGGACCGACAGGCCAAGCTTGCGCGCGACCTCCTCGCTGTAGATGGGCTGGGCAGGATCGTCCGACAGCAGCGCACGGATCTCGCGAAACATCCTGAAGTTCCGCTCGTCATTGGGCCACAGCGTCCAGCGCGACGGAACGATGTCGGCCATCGCCGCATCGACGGCGCCGATCAGGGATTCCCGCATGGCCGTCGCCTTCAACAACACCTCGGCCGCGTCGATCGGCTCGGACGCGGCCGCCACGACCTCGGTGACGACGCGCCGCAGCCGGTTGAGCGCCTCCGTGCTGGTCTCGAACAATTTGAAGCTCGACCGCGCTTCCGGCCAACCGCGATCCGTCATGCGCGGCCTGAAAACGAGCGAGGCGATCTGCCGCTGCGTCTCCTCGACGGTGTTGTAGGCGGCACCGCCGTCGCCGACGACGATGACGGAGCGATCTTGCTGCGCGCCGTTGAAGCGAATGGGCACCTCGCTATCGTCCATCGTAAATCCGATCGCGGTGCAATCGGCAACGAGTTGCGCATCGACCACGCGCGGAAAGGCGCGCGTGACGTTCACGTCGCAGCCGGGCAGACGCAGGATGATCTGCTCGGCAGAAATCCTCCGCACGAACGGCGTGAACTCGACATTCAGGCCGCGGATGGAACTGCGAAACTCATCGACGTCCGAAAAGCGAAATATCCTTGGCGCCAACCCGGGCGCATCATCAATGCTGGTCATGATAAAATGAAAAACAGCGTCCTGAAACGACGCGCATCCGGCGACAGGACCGGATCTATTATCCCCCGGTTGCCCCACTACCCAAGAAAATCATCCTAACCTCTCGCGATCCATTGGCGAGGACGGAATTCAAAGGACAGGCTGACGGCGCGTATCCTGCCAAATTTCGATATCGTTTCCAGGGACGCCAGCGGTGCACCGATACCTGTTCGCTAAAGCTATATAGTTCACATTAACAACTTTGGCGCGAAATGAAGGACGTTCATTTGTCCTATTTTTTCCGTACAGGCCCTGCCATGATGGCAAACTCGCCTGCCGATATTTTCGGCGAACTGGAAGATGCGGTCGCAGCCTGCCCTCCGGAGCGCTCGGCTCGTATCCTGTCAGGGATCGTTCGCCTGCTCACATCCGGCCGCGACAAGCCGCAGGAATTGCTGGTCAATGTGGTCGATGGCGTCTTGCTTCGGCTAATCGGGCGCGTCCCGCCTGCCGCGCTCACTCAGCTGAGTGAGGCACTGGTTGGACTCTATGTTGCGCCGCAAGATACGTTGCGGCATCTGGCATTCCACGATGATCCGGAGATCGCATGCCCCCTCCTGCAGAAATCGCCGGCGCTCTCAACCGACGATCTGGCGACGGTTGCAGCGTCATGCAGCGAGGCACATCAGCTCGCGATCGCGTCCCGTGACGGGGTCGAAGCGGCTGTCTGCGAAGCGCTCGTCGCGCATGGCGCGCGCGCGGTCCGCCTTGCCCTGATCAAGAACCCCGGCGCCAGATTCTCCGATGCGGTCCACGCGTTGTTCATCGAGAACGATGCGGCGGACGACGAGATCACCAAGGCGCTGGCGCTCAGGCCCGGAACGCCCGACCTGGTCTTGCGCAAGCTGCTGTCGGCTTCACCGGGATCGAAAGCCACGGCCAAGCCAAACGCCTCCGCGCAGACGCCTGCGCCAGCTCCGCCGAAACGGCCGCCCAATTCGGCCGATTATGCCAGCGCGCGGCCGGAGATCATTGCGCTCAACCGCGTCGGCAAGCTCAACGATTCCACGGTGAACCGCTTTGCGATCCGCGGTGAGACCGCCAATCTGTTCACCGCTTTGTCGGTGCTGTCAGGGGCGCCGATCGAGATCGTCGAGCATGTCATGGCCGACGACGACTGCGAGGGCCTCGTGATGGCCTGCCGGGCGTCGCGCCTGAACTGGACCACCACGCTCGCGATCCTGAGCAACCGCAGCGGCACGCGCCTCTCTTTCGCCCAACGCGAACGCGCCCAACACATCTTCGAAACGCTTCTCTTGTCGACCAGCCAATGGACGGTGCGCTGGGGGGAAATAGCAGCCAGCGCCTGCACAAACGATCCGGGACATCGCGGTGCGAAAATGGGGAATAGCCGATGAGATTCGATGGCCGCAAGGACCCTCGCGTAAAAATGGACCACCGGCAACCCGTCAATTTGATGGGCTCGGACGGCACCTGGCGGCGCAGTTGTATGCTGCTCGACGTGTCGAACACCGGCGCCAAGCTTGAGGTCGAGGGCACGCTCGACGTCCTCCAGGCCAAGGAGTTCTTCCTGGTGCTGTCGTCGACGGGGCTCGCCTACCGGCGCTGCGAGTTGGTCTGGATCGACGGCACCACGGCCGGCGTGCACTTCGTCACCGCCGACGGCAAGAAGAAGCCGGCGGCCGCAAAAGCAGCTGCCGCGCAGAGCGCCACCGCGACCAAATAGGTTCAAGACATCATCAATCTCGTTCAACTTCAGCATCGCCCATGTCCACAGTGCCGAATGCGCGAACCATAGCCGGCCCGATCAAAGGCGACGGCAGCCCCCGGGCGGCGCAATCGACGCGTCCCTTCGTGCATGTGCTTGCCGATACCTCCGATAAACTGTCCGCCATCTGCTCGGCGCTCGAACAGCAATTCACCGTGGCGGGCGAACGGCTCGACGCCGAGGCCAGGCTGGCGCAAGTGCCGTTCGCGATCGTCATCCGCGCGGAGTTGCGTGACGTCGACAACATCGCAGCGATCAAGAAGCGGTCCGCCAGGCTGGCCAAGGCTACCAAGCGCATCTTCCTCGTCGAGCACTCCTCACACGTCTGCATCTCGCAGGCCTATGCGCTCGGCGCGACGCTCGTTCTTCCCGGCCCGCTCAACAAGACCAGCCTGCTGGCGGCGCTGGCTGATCCAGCCGAGCCGGCAAGCGGGTCAGCTCAGCCCGACAACGCCGTTCAGACAGCGGCGACCGCCATTGCGTCGATGTTCACGGCTGTCACGCTGGGTCAACCGCTCGACGTTGACGGCACCAAGGAGGCCGGCCGCAAGATCGCAGAACGTATCACCGAGCACGGCCTGTCCGAATGGCTCACGACCGTCCGCCGTCACCATGAGGGAACCTACCAGCACTGCCTGCTGGTGACCGGCGTCGCGATCGACTTCGGATTGAGCTTGGGCGTCGGACGAGCCGATCTCGAGCGCCTGTATTCGGCGGCCATGTTCCATGACATCGGCAAGGCGCAGATCCCGCTCGCGATCCTGGACAAGCCGGGCCGGCTCGATGCCGACGAGCGCGCCATGATCGAAACGCATCCGGCAGCGGGTTACGACTTCCTCAAGGACCACGAGACGATCTCGCCGGAAATTCTCGATGCGGTCCGCCACCACCACGAATATCTCGACGGCAGCGGATACCCGGACGCGCTGGCCGGCAACAGCATCAACGACATCGTGCGTATTCTCACCATCTCGGACATCTTCGCTGCGCTGATCGAGCACCGCCACTACAAGCCGACGATGCCGCGCACGGAGGCCTACAATATTCTCTGCGGGATGACCGGAAAGCTGGAGAAGGCGCTGATCACCTCCTTCAAGGAGGTCGCACTCTCGAGGTAACGTGCGCCCGCTCTTCGACAGGGAACGACGCCACGCGCAGATAAATCCTCGAGTACGTGCTAGTGTGTGGCCCGGTATTTGATGCGGCGCGGGATCGAGCGACAGGCCAGCCCGTCCGCGAGCAGCTTCATGTCCTCGTGTTTGCCGCTGCGGATCAGCCTGCTGAACTCATCAGGGGTAAAAGGAAGGCTCGGATCATCGTCGATCGGGCGCCGCATCCGCGGGCCGAAGAACCATCGAACCAGGCTAGCCAGCCGCCGCATGTCGATTCCCTCGCGCCAGCATCAAACCTACGAGTCCACGTATTGTTCCTCCTGCACGATCGAGATTGCAAGAGGCCGCAGCGAGTCCGCACGAAAAAATATCGCAAGGGAATAATCTCCTCCGGCCTTCTCCAAGCTAATCAACGAAGTCAGTCAGCGAAGCCGACATAGCGCACGAACTCGTCGTTGAATCCCAGCGACCTCACCTCCTCAAGCGGCGAGCCGGTGAGCACGTGGACATGCCAGGGCTGGGTGTTCATCGACGACGGCGCACGCTTGGCGCTCTCGATGATCGCTTCGATCACCGTGCGCTCTACCTTCTCGTTCTTGAAACCGCGCACGCTGCGGCGCGACTGGACCAGCGTTTCGAATTCCACCTCAGGACCTCCCTGCCCGTTCCTTCGCCGGCACTGCAATCCCAAGGTGTCGCCGGTTGCCGATGTGGCGCGCCAAATCTATGCTAACGGTCGAGCAAGACCAAGAACCCCGTGAGGACCCGATCATGGCTGCAGCGCGCGATGCGCGTGTCGGCTTCACTGCTGCCGGCGACGTGTTCGACCGGGTCGCGAAATTTGGCGGCGATGCCAGGCGCCAGCCTTGTTTCAGCGTGCAACTGGCGCGCGGGGTCTGACCGTGCTGCGCTGCAGATTATTGCGTCAGCTTCCTGTCAGCTTGCTCGCCGTGCTGCTGCCGGTCGCGGTCGCCACTGCAGCACCGCAGACGGTGTATTTCCCGAGCGCCGACGGCCGCACTGCGCTCACGAGTTATGTGTTCCTGCCGAGAACACCGGGCCCCTGGCCCGCCATCGTCATGCTGCACGGACGTGGAGGCCCTTACTCCAGCAACGACAATGCCGATTGCAGCTTTGTCGGCGCCGGCAGGGCCTCGCCCTGCAATGCAGGCACCCTATCGAAGCGCCATACGATGTGGGGCGAATATTGGTCGGCACGTGGCTATCTGGCTATTTTGCCGGACAGCTTTGGTCCGCGCGGCAAGGCGCACGGCTTCGGCCGCTTCTCCCATGACAACCCCGATCGCGCTGACGTCAACGAACTGACCGTGCGCCCGCTCGATGCCGACGGCGCTCTCAATTATCTTCAGAGCCGGGGCGACATCATCGCCTGGCAGATCTTTCTCCAGGGCTGGTCCAATGGCGGGAGCACCGCGCTGAACGTGATGATCCGGCAAGGAAGCCAGCAGGGAAACCGGACGGGTTATCGAGGTGCGCTCGTATTCTATCCAGGCTGCGGGGAGACCGCATTGCTCGCGCCGACCATCTCCACCATAGCTCCAATTGCCATGTTTCTCGGCTCTGACGACGAAGAGGTCTCACCCCTGATCTGCCAGCACGTTGCCGAGCGATCGCAACAGGCGGGTACCCGGATCGACGTCACTCTCTATCCTGGCGCGACCCATGATTTTGACGAGCCCTCGTCCCAGCGGCAGGCGACGCCTGGGAATCAGGCCGCCATGAACGACGCCCTCGTCAAGGCCGCGGCCCGGCTCGATAGTTGGAAAAATTGAGCTCCATGCCGACGCCCCTGCTTGATTGCGCCATGATTCCGGGCTCCAATCCGCATGCCATTTTTGGTTTAGGGAGACACCCAATGATGAAACGAATTTTCCTGGCTGCGGTCGTTGCCACCTTTGCAGCAGGCTCGGCGCTGGCCGATGACACCTGCGAGAGCAAAGCCGTCGGCAAGGACGGCAAGGCGCTCGCCGGCGCAGCCAAGACCTCGTTCTTGAAGAAGTGCAAGGAAGACGCCTGCACGCCCAAGGCCGTGGGCTCCGACGGCAAGCCGCTCGCCGGCGCCGCCAAGAACAGTTTTATGAAGAAGTGCGAGATGGGCGCGTAACGTCTGAGCATTCGCCGCTCCTTTAACGAGCAATCAGCAATCGAACGTCGCGGGTGGCCGGGCAGAAGCGCGTCTTCGCGCTAGATGTCCCGGCCATTTGCGTTCCGGCAGTCGGAGCAAGGACGCGCCGAGCGCGCAAAATCAAATCATCGCTACCCTAGACAGAAGACCGCTGCTGACGGATCATGGCGTGCTGAGCGAAGTGGGGCGCATCACCGAGACTTTCCAGGCAACGGAGATCGAGATGTCGCAAGTTCGAGTGCGTGATCACGTAGTGGCGGCCATGAGCGTGCTGTTCGCACTGCTCATCAGTTTTGACGTGGCGCACGCGCGAGGCGTCGGTCTGCCCAACGTCATGGTTCTGGCCACCGGCGGCACGATCGCCGGCACCGGGGCGAGCAGCACCACCGTGGTCGGTTACACCGCAGCCACTGTCGGCATCGAGACCCTCCTCAACGCCGTCCCCGAATTGAAAACGGTGGCCAACGTCAAGGGCGAGCAGGTCTTCCAGATCGCCAGCGAAAACATGAACAATGACTACTGGCTGAAGCTCGCCAAGCGCGTCAACACGCTGCTCGCGCAGGACGATGTGGACGGGATCGTCATCACGCACGGCACCGACACGATCGAGGAGACCAGCTATTTCCTCGACCTCGTCGTCAAGAGCAAGAAGCCAGTCGTGATCGTCGGCGCGATGCGGCCCTCGACCGCGATCAGCGCGGACGGGCCGATCAACCTCTTCAACGCGGTGATCCTCGCGGGCAGCGAGGAGGCCGTCGGCAAGGGCGTGCTCGTCGCTCTCAACGACCAGATCAACGCGGCGCGCGAGGTCACCAAGAACAACACCTCGACGGCGGACACCTTCCGCACGCCTGAGCTCGGCTTTCTCGGCTACATCCAGGGCAACAAGCCTTACTTCTATCGTCAGTCGACCCGCCGGCACACGGCGGATTCCGAATTTGACGTGTCCAACCTCGATGTCCTGCCGCAGGTCGATATCGTCTACGGCTATGCCAACATGAACCGCGTCGCGGTCGACGCGTTCGTTGCGGCCGGCGCCAAGGGAATCGTACATGCCGGCGTGGGCGACGGCAGCCTTGCCCGGCCCGCTGTCGAGCCGGCTCTCGACGAAGCCCGCAAGAAGGGTGTGGTGATCGTCCGCAGCAGCCGTGTCGGCAACGGCATCGTCGCACGCAATGGCGAAGCCAAGGACGACGAGCACGACTTCGTCGTCTCGGATACGCTCAATCCGCAGAAGGCGCGCATCCTGCTCATGTTGGCGCTGACCAAGACGAGCGATACCAAGGAAATCCAGCGGATGTTCTATACCTATTAGACCATCCGCTCATTCCCGCTTGAAGCGGTAGTCGAAGGCGGCGCCGAGCGGCTTGATCAGGCCGACCGTCGGCGCCGGAAAATGGATCGGCAGGATCAGCGTGTCGGTGTCGGCGACGGAAGCGAAGAACTTCCGCCGCGACACCGCCGACTGCTTCGCATCCCAATCGGGCCTCGCCGACCAGTCCGGCTCGCGGCACTGGATCTGGTGATGCATGAGGTCGCCGGCAACCACGGCGCGCTGGCCTTTCGAGAAAATGTTCACGCAGCAATGGCAGGGCGAATGGCCCGGCGTCGGCGTCAGCGTGACGGTGTCGTCCAGCGCGTAGTCGTCATCGACGAGCAGCGCTTGGCCCGCTTCGACGATCGGCAGGCAATTGTCCCGAAACACGGTGCCGGGCGGGTTGTTGCCCTTGGCATGCTCCGCCTCCCAGGCCGCGTACTCGCCCTTGTGAAACACGTATTTCGCGTTCGGGAACGTCGGCACCCAGCGGCCGTCGCGCAACGTCGTGTTCCAGCCGGTGTGATCGATATGCAGATGCGTACAGAAGACGTAGTCGATCTGCTCGAAGCCGATCCCGAGCGCGAACAGTTCGTTGCGCCAGCGCTCCTTGCCGGGGAAGTCGAACGGCGGCGGATGGCCCTTGTCCTCGCCCGTGCAGGTGTCGACCAGAATCGTGTAGCGCTGAGTGCGCACGACAAACGTCTGATAGGTGATGACCATCATGCCGCGCGCGGCGTCGAACACCTCCGGCTCCATCGTCGGCAGATGCTGCCTGAACACGGCGTCGTCGTATCCCGGAAAAAAATCCTGCGGCCGGCGCCACGGCCCTTCCCGCTCGATCACCGCATCGATGGTGATGTCACCGATCGTCAGTTGCTTCACGCGCCCCTCCCGATTTTTCTCAAGCGTAACGAACGAGTTCGCAGCGTTCAAGGCGCGAGAGCACGGGCCCGCATTTCCGGGTTCCCTGCACGCACGCAGCAGTGAGTTTGATCGGACTCTTGCGACGGAGATCGCGCAGCGATGCAGACGCGTCGCTCAAGCCTCATACGCGCGTCGGCGGCCGCGCCAGATACTCGACGTGTCATTCCAGGCGATACGCGCGAGGAGAGTAATGTCTGCGGTATCAACATGCGCCTGAACCTGCTAAATGGCCCTTTGTACGTTTGTCTGGGTGACATTGCCGGTTGGCTCAAACCGCCATGCGCGGGCGTTTTCGCCCCAGCCGAAACGGGTTCGGACGGTGGTCATTCTCTTGGCACTCGCAAGCGGTGGTGCTAGCCTTACTTTCTTGAGGAGAGGTGCTAATGGATTTGCAGTTTGAAGGCGGCGACTTGTTTGTTCATCCGACTGCGGTAGTTGAACCACGGGCGGTAGTCGGAGCCTTCACCAAGGTTTGGCTTTTCTCTCACGTGGACAATGGAGCTGTCGTTGGCGAGAACTGCAGCCTAGGACAGAACACCTACGTCGCGCCTGACGCGATCGTTGGAAACGCATGCCGCTTAGGCAATTCCGTTTCCATCTTCGGCCACGTTGAGCTTCAGGACTTCGTGTTCTGCGCTCCTTACATGGTGTTCACGCATATCGCGTTTCCGCGAGCTGCCGTGAACCGCCATGCGGTCTTCAAGAAGACGCTGGTGAAGACTGGAACAACTTTTGGTGCCAATTCAACCGTCGTTCCGGATATCACGGTCGGCATGGGCACATTCCTTGCCGCTGGCTCTACCTTGACTAAGAGCACGAAGGATTGGTCTTTTATGGTTGGCTCACCAGCTCGGCATATTGGCTGGGTCAGCGCATTTGGAGAGAAGATACCCCTCCCCCTTTCAGGAGAAGGCGAATGGCGTTGCGATCATACAGGAGATGTTTACTGCCTGTCCGGCGACAACCTCACTAGGCTGGCTGGCCCTACTGACATCCTCAAATATCAACATGGAGCCAAGCTAAATCGTATGGCCGTCCTCTAGAGAACACGAAGTAGGTAAGTCACGGCGATCGTCCGCTGGATGGTCGGGTGGTTCTGTCCGCTAGTGTTGCTCGCGGTAGGAGATCGAGACTTCGATGGATGGGCGCTGAGAAGCGCCCATGTCGCTGATGGAGCAACTAGCTCCGCAATCCCGGCGCTTCCTGGCCCGTGCGCGCGACGTATTCCGTGTAGCCGCCGCCATATTGGTGGATGCCCTCAGGCGTCAGCTCCAGCACGCGGTTCGACAGCACGCTGAGAAAATGCCGGTCATGCGAGACGAACAGCATGGTGCCCTCGAAATCGGACAGCGCGTTGATCAGCATTTCCTTGGTGGCAAGGTCGAGATGGTTGGTCGGCTCGTCCAGCACCAAAAAGTTCGGCGGATCGAACAGCATCTTGGCCATCACGAGGCGCGCCTTCTCGCCGCCTGACAGCACGCGGCAGCGCTTCTCGACGTCGTCGCCGGAGAAGCCGAAGCAGCCGGCAAGCGCGCGCAAACTACCCTGCCCCGCGGTCGGAAACTGGTCCTCCAGCGACTGGAACACGGTGCGCTCGCCGTCGAGCAGATCCATCGCGTGCTGGGCGAAATAGCCCATCTTCACGCTTGCGCCGATGGCGACCGTGCCTTCGTCGGGTTTGGTCGAGCCAGCGATGAGTTTCAGTAGTGTCGACTTTCCGGCGCCATTGACGCCCATCACGCACCAGCGCTCTTTGCGGCGGATCATGAAATCCAGCCCGTCATAGATGCGCTTGTTGCCGTAGCCCTTGTAGACATTCTTCAGCGCCACGACGTCCTCGCCGGACCGCGGCGCCGGCAGGAAGTCGAACGCAACCGTCTGGCGGCGGCGCGGCGGCTCGACCCGCTCGATCTTGTCGAGCTTCTTCACCCGGCTCTGCACTTGGGCAGCGTGCGAAGCGCGCGCCTTGAAGCGTTCGATGAACTTGATCTCCTTGGCCAGCATCGCCTGCTGGCGCTCGAACTGCGCCTGCTGCTGCTTCTCGTTCAGCGCACGCTGCTGCTCGTAGAACTCGTAATTGCCGGTGTAGGTCGTCAGCGAGCCGGAATCGATCTCGACCACTTTCGAGATCACGCGGTTGATGAACTCGCGGTCATGCGAGGTCATCAGCAGCGTGCCTTCGTAATCGTGCAAAAACTTCTCCAGCCAGATCAGGCTTTCGAGATCGAGATGGTTGCTCGGCTCGTCGAGCAGCATCACGTCAGGGCGCATCAATAGAATCCGCGCCAGCGCCACGCGCATCTTCCAGCCGCCCGAGAGCTTGCCGACGTCGCCGTCCATCATCTCCTGGCTGAAGCCGAGGCCGGAGAGCGCCTCGCGCGCGCGGCCGTCGAGCGCATAGCCGTCGAGCTCCTCGAAGGCATGCTGCACCTCGCCATATCTAGCGATGATCTCCTCCATCTGGTCGGCCTTGTCGGGGTCGGCCATCGCGACCTCGAGTTCGTGCAACTCGGCCGCGACTTCGCTGACGGGACCTGCGCCATTCATCACCTCGGCCACGGCGCTGCGGCCGGACATCTCGCCGACGTCCTGGTTGAAATAGCCGATGGTGATGCCGCGATCGGTCGAGACCTGCCCCTCGTCGGGCAACTCCTCACCGGCGATCATCCGGAACAGCGTGGTTTTTCCGGCGCCGTTGGGGCCGACCAGGCCGATTTTCTCGCCCTTGTTGAGGGCGGCGGAGGCTTCGATGAACAGGATCTGGTGGCCGGCTTGCTTGCTGACGTTGTCGAGGCGGATCATGACTGTCTTTGGGGGAATTTTGCGTTGCAGCGTAATAGGCCATGCCGGCCCCCAGGGGAAGCCCGGCGGCGTACGGATTTCGCCCGTCCTGACAAATCCTTAGCAATTTTCAGCCAGAAGCGCAGACGGCGCCGTGCGGCGATTCTGACGGACGTCTGCCGAACTGACGCTTGGAATGCTTCCGGGAGGAATACCAATGAAAACCCGATTTGGCCTGGCCATGGCCGCCGCACTGATGCTCGGCGGCAGCGCGACGGCCCAGACCCTGCCCGACTACATGGCGCCGATCTCAGGCAAGGCCAACGCCGCGCCCGGCGATGTCGCCACCAGGGACGTGCTGGCGCTGAACACGACGATGTTCGACCTCTATGGCGACGCTGCAAAAGTGTTCCAGAAGAACATCCTGGACAAGCACCCCGTCATCCTCGGCCTGTTCTCCGGCGCCGGCGGACGGCTGATCCTCTATCGGCCGGGCCAGCCGCCGCTCGATGCGCCGCAGGTGCCGATTGTCTATCAGCTGCTCAAATCAGTCGGCCACAGCACCATGGCGCTGGCCGAGGTGGTCGGCCCCTATGTCGACAATCCCGACAACAAATCCTGGCGCGGCGCGATGCTGGCGTTTCGCAGCCGGATGCAGTCGGCGCTCGACAGCCTCGACGCAACGCCGATGCAGGCCGACTGGCGCGACAACAACCGCACCATCCTGAAGAACAACATCGCCTTCATGGACGAGTGCCTTGCGAACGGCGCCATTCCGTTCGCCAAGCTCGAGGCATTCGGCAAGCAGCAGGCCCCGTTCCTCGCCAGGAACGTCGCATGGGCGGCGCAGACCCAGGTCACACACTGGATGGGCGTGCTGGCCGACTGGAAGGCGCAGCTCGGTCCCGACTGGGAGAAGACCTATGCTGCAAGCAACACCATCTATGTCGCCCGGCAGAACAACGTGATCTTCAGCGTGCTCGCGCAGTTCTTCGGCCCCGACGCCATCAACACGCGCTTGCTGCTGATCGAGACGGTCTCCTTCACGACCACACCAGCCGACATGCTGGAATCGCTGACGCGGATCATCGCCGATCGCTCGGTCGGCGCCTTGTTCTTCGGCAATTATCATTTGATGGACTACGAGTTGATGGGAGGCGACGCGCGCGCCGCGATCATCGCTGAAACAGGAAAGCGCGGCATGACGCCGTTCCTGCCGCCGCTGGTTCCGTTCGGCTCAAAGCAATGGCCGACCTTGGTCACGCCGGGCCCCGGTCCCGCGACGATCGCCGACCTCAAATAGAAACATCGAAACACAAGGCGGCTGCATTCAGGGGCAGCCGCCTTCATCTCTCGTAAACGGCCGCTCTGTTCTATTCGCCGACAGGCGAATCATGACAGCTTCACGCCAGCGTGGGTGCGTAGTTGTGGCGGTGGTGCCGCAAGCATCGTGTGCCCGAGAGAACCTTGTACAAGGATGAGATCATGCGGCCTTCGCGACGCGAGTTCGTGAAGTTGATATCGGCGGGTGGCATCTCGGTCAGCCTGTCGCACCTGGCTTCGGCGGCAAACGCGCCCTTCGCAACCCATGAGACGTTGCCGGGACGCGGCAATTTCAATCCCGCGACCAAGGGCGCAGGCCGCGTCGATGGCGTCGCCAAAGTCACCGGCGCAAAGCTCTACGCCTCCGACTTCCGCGCCAATGACATGCCGGGATGGCCGCAGACCACCTCGCACGCGATCCTGGTCCGCGCCAACGACGCCACGCATGTCTATACCGGCATGGACCTCGCCCGCCTCGCAGGCCCGCTCAAGCCTTCCGTCATCGTCACGGCGAGCGATCTCGACCGTATCGGCACGCAAGTCCCGGAGTTCTACGCCGGCGATCTGTTCTGCCCGCCCGGCAAGACGCCGCTCTATCTGGGCCAGCCGGTCGCGCTGCTGATCTACGAAAAATTCGACGCCTTCGACCAGGCCCGCCTGGTGCTGCGCGACGGCACATTCGTAAAATTTGGTGAAGAGACCGGGCCCGTGATCGCGCCCGATTACGGCTCCTACCGCTTCACCCGCGTTGCGGGTCCCTCGCCCGACAAGCCCGATGTCTATTCGCCGATCCAGGCCGGCTGGGTCTCACCGAAGAAGGTGCAGAACGCAGCACTTCCGGTGTGGTCGCCGCTCGCGAAGGACATGCCTGATGACTACGTCAAGGCCGCAAAGCTCGGCGACCAGATCCGCGCTGAATTGGCCGCGGACAATGCCTCACTGCTCGTGCTCGACCGCGAGTTCGAGACGCAATCGGTCGACCCGATGTTCCTGGAGCCCGAATGCGGGCTCGCCTGGTACAACGGCCAAGGGGGCAATCTCGAGCTGGTGCTCGGCGTGCAATCTCCTTACGAAGCCGCGGAATCGCTCGCGCATCTGCTGGCCAAGGCGCACGCGCCCTACAAGCCCTCGCATATCAACGCGCAGTTCGCCCATGTCGGCGGCGGCTTTGGCGGCCGCGACCACACGCCGTTCATTCTCTACGTCGCGCTGGCTGCGATCTGTTTCCCCGGCAAGCCGGTGCGGCTGGCGCATGACCGCTACCAGCAATTCCAGGGCGGCATCAAACGCCATCCGATCAAGATGCGCTCGCGCATCGGCATCGATCGTTCGACCGGCCTGATCAAGGCATTCGCCGCCGATCACGTGCTCGACGGCGGCGGCCTGCAGAACTTCTCCGCCAACGTCGCGGTGGTCGCCGCAACAGGCGCGATCGGCATCTACGATATCCCCAAGGTCGACGTCACCACCACGGCGCTGCATTCGCGCGGCGTCACCGCCGGCTCGATGCGCGGCTACGGCACGCTGCAGACCATGACCGCGCTCGAAGCGCTGATCGACGAAGCGGCCTCCGAGCTCAAGCTCGACCCCATCGAGTTTCGCCGCCGCAATGCGCTGAAGCAGAACGGCCGGACCATGACCGGCAATCCCTACATCGTCTCGGTGCGCACGCCGGAAATTCTCGACAAGCTCGAAAAGCATCCGATCTGGCAGCAGCGCAGCGACCTCAGGCAAACCTCGGGCGACCGCCTGGTCGGCACGGGTGTGGCCTGCGTCACCAAGGATTACGGCTCCGGCGCAGACTGCTCGCTCGGCCGCGTCGAACTCGGCGCCGACGGCAGAATCGCGATCTTCTGCGACCATGTCGAGATGGGCAACGGCATCGGCACGGCGCTGGCGAACCGCGTCGCCGGGCATCTCGGCACTATTGCCGACGAGGTCTCGGTCGCCCGCGTCGACAGCTACGAGGTGCTCGGGCTCGTCACCTCGGGCGATCCCTACACCATGGACCAGAAGACCCAGGACGCCGCGGAAAAGAATCCGCGCTGGGTGCCTTCGATCTCCTCGGCGACCTCGGCCTCGATCGGCGCCCATGTCGGCACGCACTCGTCATCCGAAGCCGCCCGCGTCATCTTCCGCTTCGGCCTGTGGCCCGCTGCACTGGAGCTGTGGCGCATTCCGAAGACCGACGCGCGCGCCAGACAATCCGCAAATGCGAGCTGGCAGAACGGCCAGCTCACCATGCCCGGCCTCGAACCGCTGGCGCTCGCCACCCTCGCCGCAACCGCGCATGCGCGCGGTTTCGTCACCGGCGCCGTCGCGCATAGTTTCTCGCGCTGGGCCTGGTCGCGTGCGCGCTTCCCCCTGTTCGGCGAGCAATATCGCGCCGAGATCGACGCGCTTGCGATCCGCCGCGGCAACAACAAGTTCGAACGGATCAACCGCTCAAGCGTCAAGTTTCCGCCGACCGACAACAACCGCATCGGCACCGCCTACACCTCGATGTGCGGCACGCTCGTCCGCGTCGAGATCGAACGCGCAACCGGCGCGGTCCGCATCGCCAAGGCCTACAGCGTGTTCGAATGCGGCACCGCGCTCGTCCCCGAAGTGGTGATGGGCCAGTCCCATGGCGGTTTTGCCATGGGCGTCGGCTACGCGCTCTTGGAAACATTGCCGCCGTTCGAAGGCGGCCCCGGCAACGGCGAATGGAATCTCGGCCGATACCTCGTCGCGCGCGGCTCGGATCTTCCCTTGCGCGATCTCGAGATCGAGATGCTGAGGCCGCTCACGGCAGACGAAGCGCCCAAGGGCATGGCCGAGGTCGTGATGATCCCGATCGTGCCGGCGCTGATCAACGCCATCCACGACGCCACCGGCCATCGCTTCCGCGCGCTGCCGGTGACTGCCAATCTCCTGAAGGGAGTGCTCGCGTGACGACCCTCAGCCTCACCATCAACGGCCAGAAGCACGGCCCGATGGACGTCCGCGACGATCTCTCGATGAACGATCTCCTGCGCGAGATGCTCGGCATGACCGGCACCAAGTTCGGCTGCGGCGCCGCGCAGTGCCTGAGCTGCGCCATCATCGTCGACGAGCCCGACGGCACGAGCTACACCAGCCCGACCTGCGTCGCGCCCGCCGTCAATTTCGACGGCAAGTCGATCCGCACCGTCGAAGGCCAAGCCAAGGGCGGCCAGCTCTCGGCCCTGCAGCAGGCCTTCATCGATCACTTCGCGTTCCAGTGCGGCTATTGCACATCAGGCTTTCTCAACGAGGGCCAGGTGCTGCTCGAACGTCTCGCGCGCACCCCCGTCGCTCGCGATGCGCTGGAGCAGACGATTGCGGATGCGCTCGACGGGCATCTCTGCCGTTGCACCGGCTACATCAAATACCACGAGGCGGTGCGCGACGTGATCCTCGCCGATTCCAGCCGCTATCTCGTCGCCACCAAATGAATGCGCCAGCGATGATCAACGCGCGCTTCAAGATGATGGTCGCGGTGGCAGCCCTCACGAGCAGCCTCTGCGCAGGCTACGCCGCCTCGGACACAATGAGCCACGGCCTCGCCTCGCCAGAAAGTTTCGCCAACATCGTCGACACCGAAAAACGCTCGGCCGCGATTTTCACCGAGCTCGGGAAAGTGCTGACGCATCCGCGCTGCACCAACTGCCATCCCGCCGGCGACAGCCCCCGCCAGGGCGACACGCCGCACCCGCATCAACCATTGGTGACTCGCGGCGCCGACGGCCACGGCGCCGCGGCGATGCGCTGCCACACCTGCCACCAGAAGGCCAATTTCGAGCCGGGCCGCATTCCCGGCCATCCCGAATGGCACCTCGCCCCGCGCGAGATGGCCTGGGAAGGCAAGAGCATCAGTGAGATCTGCGAGCAGATCCGCGACCCCGCCCGCAACGGCGGCCGCAAGGTCGAAGACCTGATCGACCACATCGGCAAGGACACCCTTGTCGGCTGGGCCTGGAAGCCCGGCTTCGGCCGCTCCCCCGTGCCGGGCACGCAGGCCCAGGCCGGCGCGCTGGTGGAGGCGTGGGCGAAGACGGGAGCCGCGTGTCCGGCGCCGTGATGGCGCATGACGGGATGCTGCGCGCTCATCAGCTTCGATTTCCAAGGGGGCGCGAAAGTTTTTTGGTCGTCGTCAACCGATATGACCCGGCTGCAACGTCAATCGCAGGGCCTTAATGCTGCCGGCTTGAGCTGCCCCTAATGGGCGCGCCGGATAGTAGGGCGTTTCGACCTTGAAGTACGTACTCCCACGACGTCCGTCGAATGTGTCCCAAGAGTCGGTCATGACTTTTCGGACATAGCCAAATCAGAAAGGTAGCGCCGTCAGATGGCCAACACGGTCAATTCGAGCGATCAACCCTCCGCGGCGATACCGCCCGACAATGTGAACAACAAGCTCACCTTGGCCAGCCCCGATGACCCGAAACTGCGTCATGTCTCCGTGGCGGGCGGGACCTACACGATCCTTGTGAGCGGAGAGGATACAAGCGGCCGCTACTGTCTGGTCGACATGCTCATTCCCCCGGGCGGCGGCCCGCCGCCGCATCGTCACGACTTCGAGGAGATGTTCACGATCCTGGACGGCGAGATCGAGCTGACTTTCCGGGACAAGGTGCATAAGGCGAGTGCCGGATCGACCGTAAACATCCCGGCGAACGCGCCCCACGCCTTCAAGAACAATTCGGACAAACCGGCACGCATGCTCTGCATGTGCACACCAGCTGGGCAGGACGAGTTCTTCATGGAGGTTGGCGATCCCGTCGATAGCCGTAACGCGCCACCGCCGAACCTCAGCAAGGCCGAGCAGGTGGAGCGCATACAACGAGCAAAGGCGCTTGCGGCGAAGTATAAAACAGAGCTCTTGGTGTGAGGCACGCCGCTCCCATCGGCTCTCGGTGACGCTCTCGCGCGAAATGTCCCGGGAAGCAGCCGCCTGCCCTGCCGTGACGAACTCCGCCTCACCTTTCTCGTAGGACAAAAGTAACCACTCGCGACGGACAATGGCGCGCTTTTTGCGCCACTGGCAGGTCGTTAAGTGAAAGAGAATAGATCGCCTCCGTCTGGCAGCCGCGATGGATGGCTGGATCTCTTGCGCGCGCTGGCGGTCAGCCTCGTGCTCGCCTCGCATGGCAGCTGGTTCTTCGAGCATCCCGAGGACAGCGTCTTCGCCAATGTCACGGCAACGCTCGGCGTGGAGATCTTCTTCGTCCTCTCCGGATTCCTGGTCGGGGGCATCCTGTTCGAACAGGTCCAGTCCGGCGCGCCCTGGCAGAGCTTGCTGCCAACCTTCTGGGCCCGCCGCTGGATCCGGACATTGCCGAGCTACTATTTGTTCCTCGGGCTCAACATCCTGATCTACCAGAATTCGGGGCTCCCGCCGCTGGCTCCGTACTTTGCTTTCCTGCAGAACTTCGCGCATCCCATTCCGGCGTTCTTTCCGGAGTCCTGGAGCCTCGCCATCGAGGAGCTGTTCTATCTGTTCTTTCCGCTCATCGTGATGGCCTTCAGCAAGCTGCATGGTCGCTCGACGCGAACCTTCATCGCGGCCGGCGCTTTCGTCTTCCTGATCTCTCTCGCCACCAGGATCGGCGCCGTCATCCTGTTCGAGCCGACGATGGAAGCGGGAATCCGGAAGGTCGCGATCTTCCGGCTTGATGCCATCATGACCGGCGTGTTCGCCTATATCGCAATGAGGTGGATCAGGCCGTCACACAAGCCGGCGCTTTTGGTGGCGGGCCTGATGATCCTTGCCGTTTCGATTCTTGTTCTGGCGCAGCCTCAAGCGGAGCTCGATCACGGCTTCTTCGCCAGAACATTGCTGTTCAACCTCGTGCAGCTGTCGGTCGCCCTGCTCATCGTCGCCGGCGTCGGCCGTGTCCAGCTCCCCTATCGGACAGCGGCAGGCGTGACCGCCTTGTCGAAATGGTCGTACGCGCTCTATCTGATCAACCTTCCCGTGATCATCGTGATCCATTCGTTCTGGCGACTGGAGCCGCACGCCTCGGTGGCGACGTTCATCTCGGCCGTTCTCTATGCGAGCATCTGCCTGGTCCTCGCCGCCGGGCTCTATCATTATTTCGAACGGCCGATTCTGAGCTGGCGGGACCGAAAGACGTTAGCGACGGCGTAGACCTAATACCGGCGAGTGTTCACTAACGGTCCCGATCAGCGACTAAGGATTTTGAGAACGTCTTTGGTTGACCTGCTTGCAGGCTTGGCGGGCTGCTTGCTTGGAGCAGCCGCACTTGGCTACGCAGCGCTGGCGATCGGGGTATCGTTTCTCGGGCATGTCCCAGGAGGTATCCACAGCGATTGGACCCCGTCGTGCTGCTCGCAATCCTGGTGTGCGCCGTCGCAGGTGGCGTGGCAGGAGCCAAAGGAGCCGTCCGCCTCGTCAAATCGCGGCGGCTGTAGGTTAAGTCGGCGGCTTACACGTCCGCCATCACGTCGGCGAAAACATCTCCACGAACGCCCGGATCGTGCTCGAAACCTTGTCCTCGGAGACGTGCCAGGCCGCACCGTCATCGGCCGCGTAAAAATCGCCGGCATTCGATCCGGCCCATCGGAAGATCTCGAACGACGGCCAGTAGAAGATGTTCTGGATATCAGAATTGTTCACCACCTCATGAGCGGTCAGCCGCATGGTGCTCTTCGACAGGCAGTCGGCCTGCACGGCGGACTCGAATTCGAACGACGCCTGCAACGGCACCGGAGACACCGTGACGACGATCTTGATGTCGGGCGCAACGCTTCTGACGAAATCGAGGAGGTAGAGAACGTTGTCGACGTTCTCCTGCACGCTCGTGGTCCGGTACAGGTACTTCTCCGCAAGCGCCCGAGAATTCAGCGCGGTCGGGCGCGGCAGGACGAAGCTGCCGGTGTCCCTGTCGAAGAAGGCGGGCGCGACACCGAGGGTCAGGATGAACACATGGCTGCTCTTGATGGCCTGGAGCGTGTTCTCTTTGCTCCAGCCCGGCGGCAGCAATTCGACGAACCTGCCCTTGATGGTCTCGTCGATATCAGCGTCGCGAAGCCAGTCCACGAACACCCGGTTGGCGAAGGTCGTGTTGATGTACTCCGAGATCTCCATGTGGTGGCTGGTGTAGCCGCTCTCGATCAGGTTCTTGGAGAGATTCCTGGCGAAGCACGATCCCATCGTGAAGAAGCGCGTGCTCTTGTCGATGAATTTCGGCGCGCTGTTCAGATTGACCGCGATATGGTTGCGGATCAGCTTGCGAAGATCTCCGGTGAAATCCGAGGTCTCGGGATAGCGACCGACCTTCTTGCTGTCCTTTGCACTGCCGGAGGTCGCCTTGTTCAGCTGCGACCTGGCAAATTTCAGCGTCTCCCTGTTCGCCTCGGTGTCGAATCCCCTGGGATCGAGCTGCATCGCCTTTTGAAGGCTCGCAATCGACTCTTCGAAGGCGTTGCACCGCGTCAGGACTTCGCTGAGATGAAAATGGTCGTCGGCGCGATTTGACGCGCGGGCAAGCTTCCGAAGCAGGTCGATGGCCCTGTCATTGGGCCCGATATTGCTGCACCTCAGCGCCGCGCCCCTGACGAGGTTCAGATTGTCCTCGGTCGGCGTGTTGAGGATCTCGGGGTGGTCGTCCAGGATCGACAGCAGCAGATCGCGCGCCTCGGCGTGCTTCTTGTGAGTGCCGTCCTCGATGAGATGCGCGTAGATGAAGCGCGCGTTGACGTCCTTGCTGTCCAGCTGCAGCAGCTTCCTGAAGGTCAGCTGCGCGCTGATATAGTCCTTGTCCTCGATATATTTGTTGCCGAGCTCGGTGAGCTGACCTGTCAACACCTCGAGCTTGCTGGGAGCGGAGGCCTTCGCGTTCTTGCTCAAATTGCACCCTTGGTTGCCGATGGCATGCATTGCCGGGCCACGCATGTACAAACGCAACTGGGATGGGTCGAAAGGCCCGCTGATTGGACGCCAGCAGGCGCCGATTCGCGTAAAGAGAGTGTTAACCAAATTGGGGTGCCCGCCCCCCCTGGCAGACCGTCCAGGGTCGCAGGACGGCCAGCTGCCCAAGGTGACCGGGCCTGTCCGGCCTAGCCTCGGTCGCAGTAGCTTTGGCTGCTTGTCACCGACATGGCCTGGCCGAAACTGGCGGGCCGCAAAATGGACATTGCTCGAATTCCGACGTCGGCACGGGCAACCAATAGCAGAAGCGGTCAGCCCAAATTTCTTTTGCAGTCTTGAGATTGATGACAAGTCGGGTTTTTCGATTGCTGGACAGGCACGGCTGCCATCTGCCGAGCCGAAGAGAATTGAACGCGAGCTCTCTTTCGTCCTTCTCCATGCGTTTCACAAATCTGACTCCCGACCGACATCCTGCCGCAACTCACGCTGGCGAAAGTCGTTGGGCGGATCGGAAAACCGTTCGAACCCAACATTCCCCGCTACCAACCGCAACTTTCATTTTTGGAGATAACCATGAAAAACCACACGGGGCGGTACAAATCGTTGTGCCTCGCGACAACCGTCATTTTTACGGCGGGAAGCATCGCACCGGCCTTTGCCGGAGCAACTACGACACCGATCGAGCACGTCATTGTCATCGTCGGTGAAAACCACACCTTCGACAACCTGTTCGGCACCTACAAGCCGAAGGCCGGCCAGACCATCGACAATCTCCTGAGCAAGGGAATCGTCAACGAAGACGGCACGCCGGGTCCGCATTTCAAGAAGGCCGAGCAGCGCATCGGCCGCGACGAAGTGCATTACAACGCCGAGACGGCATCCGCAGGCGCGTATGCGACCTTGCCGCAACCCTACACCACCTGGGCCTCCCCACTAGCTACCGGCCTGCCGCAGAACGTGCTCGACACGCGCTTCCCGGCAAACCTGCCCAACGGTCCGTTCCAGATCAGCAAATACGTGCCGTACGCCGCCTATACCGGCGATCCCGTGCACCGGTTCTTCCAGATGTGGCAAGATATCGATGGCGGCAAGAACGACAAGTTTGTCTGGGTTGAAGAGACCATCGGCACGGGATCTAACGGCGCTCCCTTTCCGGCGGGCGGGTTCAATCCCATGGAAGGCGCCATCTCCATGGGGTTCTACAACATGAACCCCTTCACCGACGCATCCGGCAAGGCACAGCCGGGTGATGCGCTATTCTTCAAATCGCTCGCCGACCAGTATGCCATCAGCGACAATTATCACCAGGCGATCATGGGCGGCACGGGCGCCAACTTCCTGGCTCTGGTGACCGGCCATGCGGCGTTCTTCACCAATCCGGACAAACTGGACGGCTCAGCCGCGGTTCCTTACGCCAATCAGATCGAGAACCCCGATCCGGTTTCAGGCACCAACAACTACTACAAACAGGACGGCTATGGTGGCGGGTCCTACGTGAACTGTTCCGACCCAAATGCGCCCGGCGTCGCCTCCGTCACCGAGCAGCTCTCCAAGAACGGCGTTTATCACAGAAATTGTGCGCCGAACCATTATTATCTCGTCAACAACTACAACATGTACTGGAACCAGAACAGCAGCTCACCCATGGCGCTGGGCTCGGACAAGTTCACCCTGCCCCCGCAAAGCGCCCCGACGATTGCCGACGTGATGACGGCGAAGGGCATTTCTTGGAAATACTACAACTCCGACCGCGGTAACGACACGACGGTCTTCAAAACCTCCGTCGATGGCGTGCCGCTGCCGTTCCATTTTTATTGCGGCATCTGCGATCCGCTGACCGGCTTTTTCAGCATCATGAAAAGCCCGTCCGAGGAAGCCAAGCTGCAGAACTACGGCGCGTTCCTGAATGACGTTCAGAACAACACCCTGCCCGCGGTGTCGTTCGTCCGCCCATTCGAGGCGCTGGCTGGTCACCCCGCAGATTCGACATCGGATCTCTACGAGTTGTTCCTCAAGACCCTGATCAATCGGGTCAAGGCCAACACGCAGCTCTGGGCCAAGACCGCCATCATCATCACGACCGACGAGGGCGGCGGCTACTACGACTCCGGCTATGTGCAGCCGGTCGACTTCTTCGGCGACGGCACGCGCATTCCGTTCATCGTCGTGTCCCCGTTTGCCAAGACGGGTTATGTCGATCATACCTACTACGATCACGTCTCAGTGCTGAAATTCATCGAACGTAACTGGAATCTACCGCAAATCTCGGCCGTCAGCCGCGATCACTTGCCGAATCCGATTCATGACCGCGACGACAATCGTTATGTCCCGCTCAATCGTCCGGCGATCGGCGATCTCATGAACCTGTTCACATTCGCCGAGGATCACGACGACGGTGATGGCGATCACGATCACGACCGCGGCCGTGGCCGGGATCGCTAGTCAAGGCTGACTCAAGGTGCGGCGCTCCGCACCCAAGCCATCAATCATGACAGCCCGCCGCGGTCGCCGCGGCGGGCCGCAGGTGGGTGGATCAGTCGAACGACGCCCTCGCAGATCCGGATGACCGCGTGGCTAAAGGGCTGCTCGCTCATCCCTTACATTTTGCTTCATTCCTCCATAAAAGCGCGTCTTCCAAGCGGCACGCCCTTGCGGCGGAGAAATGTCGTAAGCCGTGGTCGTATGGAAAATTCGGTAACCAGTCTGCGATTAGCCTTTCGCAGGAATAGGCGGCATGGCAATCAAAAATTGATTTGAATCCGCGTCTACCGGCCAAGGCGTCCATGTCCCATGTGGGTCAATCGCTGCCCTCGGCAGCTGGCACGGTCTTGGTCGGGTCATCCCTCGCAAGCGGACATCGCCGCGCTCTGGCGTGAGGTCAGCCACGGGCCACAAGCCGACTTGTGCACGCCTCGATTCAGGTCGATTCCAGTCTGCGGCAATTTAGGGGATCGAGACCTCGATGTGGCAGTCATTTGATCAAGGACGAACGATCGGACAATCCGGCTCAGAGGCGGGTGTCATTCTGCTCGATGAGGAACACGGTGAGGGGGCTAGGATCACCCTCGAACGTGACGGCGGGGTTGCGCCGTTCGCAATCACCTGCGGCATATACGATTGGATGGTGCACACTCGCTTTTTCTCCGACAAGGAGGATGCGCTTCGAGCCTACGAAGACATGAAGAAAGCACTCGACGTCATCATTCAATCCATACCGTTCAAGAGCGACCCGGACTACGACACGAAGATGAAGGCCACCACGCGAGCGATCGGTGAATTTGTGGAGCTCTATCCGTGATTCTCACTAGCGACCGCGAGTCAGGTTCGGGTCAAAATGCGAAGAACTCAGATTGAGCAAATCTGGTCGGCTCCACTGCAATGAGCGGACCTCCGACAGATCTGGCTCAACTTCGCAGATGGGCCAGAAGCGGTCCTCATACAGTCGCCGTTCGCTCACTGTATATGTCGAAATCAAGCTCGATGTTGCGGTCGGCCGCGAACTTGAGGATGTCAGCAGGTATCGAAAATCCCTGATTTCTAGTTTCGAGGTGGAGACCAAAGCTCAGGCGAACTTGTGCCCCCGCAGGTAGCTGTTCCCAGACTGCGGGCGCTTGAGGGAAGCGGGCGATAATTGCTCTAACCGCTTCCATAACGTCCCATTCGTCGGTCTCTTCCGACGTTAGACGAACCGTCCAGGAACCGAATCTAGCAGGAGGTGCGTCTGCCCTCGCCGAACGCGGTAGGCCTTTGACTTGTGAATGGGTCGGCTCGACCCCAAGCTGATGAGTGACGTGCTCCGGATGGAGGTCATCCGCCCGAACGGTCAGCGAAATCGAGAACCAAGAGATCGGCCCCCCAAACCATACCGCGTCTGGAGGTGCGTCTTTTGGCGGTTGCGGACGTGGACGCTTCATTTGTCTACCGATCCCAAGCGGCACAAAGAACGGACTGCAACAAAGTTGCTGCCCCGGTTGCATAGGGCAACTTTATCTACTCTGTGTGCGGCGGAATGTTCAACTTTGAATAACCGATTACGAGGACCGCTTTCGGGACACAAGTGGGCCTCAGACGAGAAGACGAACGCGCACTACAGTGTCATTGCGATCAAAGTCGAGTTCAGGGTGCTCGGCAAATATCTCTTCCGCTCGAACGATGGCTCCTACTTCATCCGCCGCATGAAGGTTGACAACATGCAGCTTCTCTCCGTCACGTTCCCAGGTGACTTCGTACATCTTCATGCCGGACCGAAACTCGAAAGCCATAATCGTCCCTTCAAGGGTAGACACTATCATAGCCGACACAGCGCCCACACCAACATGCCGGACTTCCGGTTTGGGTCAATCGCGACGGTTTGACCCGGTTTAAGTTAAGCCCGGTCTACGCCTGACAGCCGACATATCCTCGGCCGTGGATGCGGCAGCGATGGGCCACAAGCGGTCGCAACTCACGGACTACAAAGCTCGTTAAGCGAAGTGGATCAAATCTACCAAATAATGTGCAAGTACGACCGGCCATAGCGCACTTGATCGCCGCAGCATTAACATGAAGAAAATGCCAAAGATGGTCGCGGAAAGAACATTGCCAAGGCCGGACCACCAGTGATATGCGCCGAACAAAACTGACGTGGCGAGAACGGCGAATGTATCGTTACCAAGATAAGGCCGAAATCCATGCCAGATGTATTGGCGGAAGAAGATTTCTTCGCTGGCCGCAACCAGCACCAAACCAAAAGTAAGATCGAACGATTTTAGCCATCCAGTCGAGTTTGGATATACGCCGAGAACGGTTGCAGGGAATGCAGCATCGAGAAGATAAAGCGGCAACTGGAGAAAACGATCCAACAGGCAAATTCCGAGTATCCAAAGGACAATTTCAAATCGGTAAATTTGACGTTTACTGGTTCGAAATGCTGCGACCCGAGCAGAAGGCGTAGCCGCCAAAACAGTGAGAGCAGCAATCCGACCCGCGTAGTCCCAGAGAAGCCAACTTGCCGCTTGATGTTGATGCAGACGGACAAGTTGTGACGCAACTAGCGTCGTGATGGCTAGGACGAGAGACCAAATTAATGAACGCGGAACAGGGCGACTAGACCCACACTCATTTGAGAGGCAGGAGGAATGTTCTTTCATGGTCGCCTGACGACGTGCGGAAAGTATTTTTCATCCCACTCGTCGGTCCTGAAATAGACTTTGCCCCACTCAAGCACCCGGTCACCCTCGCGATAGGCCTTAGTGGCGACTTCAAGTTCTGCAAAGGGTGCAGGGCTTAGATGGCAGTGCTCGTTCTCGATTGTTAACGCTTGCAGCCTCTGGACGAGGAGGTCACGCCGCTCAGGATTGAGCCACATCTCAAACAGGCCATCGGCAGTCAAACTTAAGGTGATACGAGGTGGTGCCATGGGATTTCCGTCCAGCCTTGGGCGCTCGGTTGCATAAGCCGAACATATCTACCTTTCGCGCGATCAAATGCTCAACTTTGAATGAAGCGCCCCGAGTCCGCTGAGGGTCTTGGTTGTGTGCAAACGCACAGGTCGGGAGCGGCCGTTGCCGCCAATCATTGCAGTCGGCCGATGTCGTCGGGTCCGATCGTCAATGACT